>OLZZ01000897.1_pt1 | contig 11735 bp, 10 predicted proteins | sample 1673571 | NCBI WGS metagenome assembly OLZZ01 (sample SAMEA103958115, study PRJEB25191) | human gut metagenome | biome: human-associated habitat [ENVO:00009003]; feature: intestine environment [ENVO:2100002]; material: feces | place: Germany | collected 2013/2015 | reverse complement strand
CCATCTCCCGTGAAGAGGTGTTGGGTTCGAGTGCTGTGGAGAATGCTCCACCAAACGTAAGGCCGTTTACCTGAAAAGGTAAGCGGCTTTTTCTTGTATCTACGTGCTTTTTGATATGCAAAAGTGAAACGAATTCACTTTTGCATATTGATAATGAAACGTGTAGGAGGCCCCCTTTTCAGTCGTTTGTAGCAAGTTTGTAGCAGATCTGTAGCAAAATTCGGAGAGGAACGGCAAAATGACCCCGGAAACCCGATTTTTGCAGATTTTGTGGTATAAAATTTTATCCTTGAATTTTGTGCAGAATGACGGTGGTGCTTTTCATTCGGATTCTGATGCCGTACAATAAAGGAAAAGATCATGGATGAAAGGAGAAATCGCTGTGCGCTACACCATCCGGCATTTTGATTTGCCGCTGCTTACCTTTGAAGCAAACATGGACAGTGCAGATACTGACCTCCATATTATAAAGGTCTACGAAGAAAACCGTTCCTTTTTACCTTTGAACCTGACTGTATCAGAAGATGGTGTAGAACGCTGGCTGCGGCATCGCACAATTCCGAAGAACCGAGCGTATGTAGACGCTCTGCTCTCTAAGGTGGGGCTTTCTTTGAATCGACCGCTTGGAATTATTGCAGCCAATAAAGGTCTTTCACTCAATGATTGCTTTTGGGTAGATGCAGAGGGCTCCGGTGACACCTTTGAAAAAGTAAATCTTTACGATAACCGATTCAGTCAGGTGCTGGCAGCAATCGCCTTTACAGGATATGGCAGCAGCATACGAACTTCGCTTGCGTCCTGCCCGGAGTTCTCGACCAACGGGATGCTGCCAAAATGCTGGCGCAGACAAAACGGAAAAATCTATCTTTATAAAGGTGGCACGTCAGGGTTCAGCAATCTGGGGTTTGAACCGTACTCGGAACTGTACGCCTATCAAGTTGCGCAGGCAATGGGCGTGAATGCGATTCGCTACACCCTGACAAAAGATCTGAAAAAGACGCTTTGTTCCAAGTGTGAGCTGTTCACCAGCAAAGAGTATTCTTATATTCCCATCGGACAGCTTGTGTCCAAAGGTGGAATAAAAGCAATTTTTGCGTATTATCAGACGTTAGGTCAGAACTTTGTGGATGCGCTGGAAGATATGCTGGTCTTTGATGCGATCATCTGCAATACAGACCGCCACTATGAAAATTTTGGTGTGCTGGTAGACAATAAAACCAACACGATTGCGGCACCTGCACCGCTGTTTGACCACGGAAACTCGCTGTTCAGTCTGGGCGGAACGGATCTTTGGGACAACCAGAAAGCATTTGATGAATATGCCCGCACACTGCTTCCGCTTGCATACGATGATTTTTTTGCAGCTGCAAAGAGTGCAATGAAACCTCGTCACCGTGCAATGCTCCATAAGCTGCTGGATTTCCATTTTGACCGCAGAGCGACACGTTATAATCTGCCGCCAAATCGCTTGAAGATGATCGAAAAAGAGGTACAGCGCAGAGCAAGAGTGCTTTTAGGGTAAAAAGGAAATCGCCAAACGTGAGAGATTTTTCTCTCATGCATTGGCGATTTTTTGTATCCATGAGAGAAAGATTCTCACAGATCAGCAGCTTTTCTCTTTGAAGTTGTTATGCCTTCGTTGTGGTCAGAACTTCATCATTGACCAGCTGATTGGCCTTATGCCGCCCCTGCGCGGACGCACAGCCTGCTGAAGCAGACCTTTTTGCTGTAAATTGCACGCGGGTCAAGATGATAGTAGTCGAGGAAGTTCCTGAGTGTCAGGGGTAGACCGGTATCCTCGGTAAAGGCAGTTGCCCGCGCCACAAGCCCGGAGGTGCGGTCATAGGAGGCGCTGATATTGTCCAGCACATATTTTGCGGCGATCTTTTCCAGCTGGATATAACAGCCCTTGGGCGCAGAGACAAACCCCTCTTTAATCTCTCGGCTGACGCTGTGGGTGGTGTTGGAGAGCAGGGCCGTAAACTTTTCCTCGAAATTGTACTTCTTGTTTGCCTGCCCGATGAAGTCCAGCACGGTCAGGCATTCCTTGTTTTCAGCCAGACGCAGGCCGCGGCCCAGCTGCTGCAAAAACACGGTCAGCGACTCGGTGGGGCGCAGGAACAGCACGGTGTTGACTTCCGGGATGTCCACGCCCTCGTTATAGATGTCCACTACAAAAATGAAGCGAATCTCCCCGGAAACGAGCCGCTGTTTGACGGTGTTGCGTTCCTCGTCGGAGGAATCCCCGGTCAGCGCCATGGACGGGATGCCATGGGTATTGAAATAGTCCGCCATGAACCGGGCGTGCTCGATGGAAACGCAGAACCCAAGCCCCTTCACTTCATCGATGTCCGTAACATATTTCAGGATGGAGCTCACCACAAGGTCGGCACGGCGCTGTGCCACCATGCCGCTGAAGGCGTACAGGTTGGACAGTTCGGCCTTGTCATAACCGCCGGTGCGCCATTTCAGGCTGCTCAAGTCGGCCGTGTCGGTCACACCAAAATATTGGAACGGACACAGCAGCTTTCGGTCGATGGCTTCCGGTAGGCGAATCTCGGCGGCAATGCGCCCGCCGAAATAGTCCAGAACGCTTTTGCCGTCCATACGTTCCGGGGTAGCGGTCAGCCCCAGCAGGATCTTCGGTTGATAATATTCCAGCAGCTTCTGATAAGTGGGTGCAGCTGCATGATGGAACTCGTCTACAACGATGTAATCGTAAAAATCTGCTGCCGTTTTGGCGGCAAGCTCCTGAGAATTGAAGGTCTGGATGGAAACAAACAGATGATCAATGCTGTCGGCTTTGTGGCTGCCCACATACAGTTCGCCGAAATTGGCATCCTTCAGTACCGCCCGGAAGGTGTACAGGCTCTGCTTCAGAATCTCCTCCCGGTGTGCCACAAACAGCAGACGGCAGGGCTGCCCCGGATGCTGTTTGCAGAAGCGCTTGTAATCCAGTGCAGAGATCACAGTTTTGCCGGTGCCGGTGGCGGCGACTACCAAGTTGCGGTTGTAACCCCGAACGGTGCGCTCGGCATCCAGCCGGTCCAGAATTTCCTGCTGGTAGGAATAGGGCAAAATATCCAGGGTATAGATTCCGCTGTGGTCGGCCTCGCTGTATTTTTCGGCTTTCAGGGCGCGGGTCAGCCGTTCCCGCTGCCCTTCATCGTAATATTCAAACTCGCTGGAGTTCCAGTAGCTTTCAAAGGTGGCTGCGATCTTTTCAATGGTCTCCGGCAGGTCCTTTCGGGTCACCTTGACGTTCCATTCCAGACCGCTGGAAATTGCCGCATTGGACAGGTTGGAGGAGCCTACATACGCCGTAGTAAAACCGGTGTCCCGGTAAAACACATAGGTCTTTGCGTGGAGCCGGGTACGCTTGGTGTCGTAGCTGACCTTGATTTTGGTGTTGGGCAGCTGGCGCAGTTCTTCGATAGCCTTTACATCGGTGGCACCCATATAGGAAGTGGTGATGATGCGCAGCTCGCCGTCGTTCTGGGTGAACTGCCGCAGTTCGTCCATGAGCAGGCGCAGGCCGCTCCATTTGATGAAGGACACCAGCATGTCGATGCGGTCAGCGGATACGATCTCCTTCTTCAACTCGGTGTACATCTGCGGCTCATGGATAGCGCCGGTAAACAGGGAACTTTGCGCAAGGGACGTTTCCGGCCGCTCGATGTCCTTGGCAGCTTTTCCGGCGGCAAGGCGTGGGTCATTTTTCCATAAAAGCGCAAGAAGCTGCTCTGCCTGCCGGTCAACGCCCAGTGCGGCAAAGTCAGCTTCTTTGGTGGTCGTCTGGATGATGCTCACGATCTGGTTTGCCAGCTCGATCTGTGCCTCGATGCCGCCGCCGTTGTCCTGCACGTTCTCAAGGCCCTTCTGCACCACGTCGGTCAGATACTGCGCCAGCACCTTGGCAGCCTCCGCTGTGTCGATGGGCGCAGTGGACTTGCGGGCTTCCGGGATATCTGCAAGCTCGCGGTTCAGTGCGTTATTGATGACCTGTTCGTACAGACCGGGGTAGAGCATAGGTGCACTTCCTTACCGTTTTCTTTTATTATAGCGCCCGTTAGAAGAATATTCAATGATCGAGAATAAACCGCATCTGATTGAAAAAGAAGTTCTTGTTTTCAGAAAATATACTGTAGCTGCATTGCTTTTATAAAAAATAATAGAGATCGTGATAATTTGTATGATGCTACAATAAAAAGAGACTGATGCAGTGCAACAGTCTCTCGATAGCAATGAGGCTTATATAACGGGCATTTTTTTATAAAAATCCGTAGCAGCGCCTCCCATTCCAAGAGTGGTTTTGATGCCAACTCCGCCATGGGATGCAAAAGAGAGCAACGCGTTCCAAAGTTCCAGAAGCGGCGGCGCAAGGCGTGCCTCGATGGTCACACTGCCTTGAAAGGCTGGAATGCGCGTTTCTTTCAGCAGATAACGTGTGGTATGGAGATTATAATCCACAATATGAAGCCCTTGCTGTAAAGCCTGCAGTGCATCAGAATCGATAAGGGCATATTCTGGAAAGGCAGCGTTCCAATGCGCAATCAGACTTTGCAAAAGCAGAGTTTCCTGCGGGAAAATAGCATAGCGGCCGGACTGCTTGAAGGCGCAAGGCGACAGAAAAGCAATTTTGGCACGGGTTTCGCTGCGGGAGCGCCCAGAACGGATCAGTTCTTCAGCGGAGACTGCCGGAAAGATGCGAACCTCTGAAACAGGGAGAGTCAATTCATGCAGAGGGATTTCCTTTGCAGATTCCAAAACGGGAAAAACTACCTGTCGAGCAGCGTCATTCAGCAGGTTGACCGTCCAGATCAAAGACTGTTTTTCCGGCGAAAAACATAGAAAATGCGCAATGGGGTGTTCCCCTTGCAGATGCATCTGCTCTCCAAATTCAGAAGAAATCTGTGACATCAGCCAGCCATACAGACGATAGGACCACGACTGGGGAATCCGCACATCATTGGGCGGAGATAAAACCAGTTGAATCTGCTGGATCATAAGATACTCACCCCGCAATATCCATAGGGATAAAGCCGACCACGAAAGCGAGCATATTTCATGGTGTGCGGGGAAATGCCATTTTCGGCATCACGCTCATGCTTGTGGTTGCGGAACATTTGTTTCATTTGTTCTGCCGTCCAGCGCAGCCCCTCTTCTTCACCCAGATAGGGGTACGCCAGCGACTTGGCAAAGAACCCGGAGCCGCCGCCCAGGATCAGGTGTGGCTGCTGCGGCAGGTTGACTGCACCGCTCGGCGGGGTGAAGTGCCTGCTATACGTCTGCTCGTAATAAGTATCAAACTGCTGAATGGCCTCCAGAAGGGACTCTTTGGTAATGCGCCCCTTCAGCACCGACTGATCCAGCGTCAGCTTGAAGCGTACCTTAGTACCAGACGCTGCGCATTCCCGACACATGGGGATGCCGCGATTACTGCCCTTCGCAAAGGAGCCGTTCACAAGTGCATCAAATTTTCCGACAAGGACCATCTGCGCATCCGGGATGGGAAGGCTGTCGGAAACCTGAATGCCACGGAAAATGCTGTTGACAGCGTCCGGAGCGATGCTTCCATCTTTCAGAGTGCGCAGATGCAGCTGGTTGACATATTTCTCTTCCGGAAAGGCGGCTCGGCGGTTTGGTGCAAGGCTGTGTCCGGTACTGCGGTCAGCCAATACCGCACTCAGCAGCCATGCGGTACGCAGCGCACCCTTGATGCTGCTGCCGGGAATGTAGGCATGGCCCTGCGCATCACGCTGGAAAGCATGGATCTCTTTCAGCGAGTGCTCCGCATCCAGGGCGTCCCCCACCTCGATCTGATAGCGCGTCAGCGTTTTCAGCTCCGCATCGGAAATGCCACAGTCTTTGCTCAGAAATGCCCAGAGATTGGACTGCTCGCTAAGCATAAACTGTCCGTACTTGTCCACCAGATCGTGCTCGACCAGAAAACTGAAAAATTTTTGCTCGTCCAGAAAGGAGACTTTGCCATTGCGGGTGTTGTACATGTACTCTTTTTTGGTATAGCTGCTGCCGTTGCCAACAAACAGAGGTGCCCATACATTCAGAGTAAGGTCAAAGATCTGCAGATGATCCTGCTGAATCATAATGTCACCCCCATAAAGATTGGCTTGGAATAGCGGTATACCGGATGCACATCCGACAAACCAACATCATACAAAGCACCCTGATAACGATTTTGCAGGACAGACCCTGCCGAAAGGGCATACTGCGTTTTTTTCTTCAGTGGAGTTTCCACACGATCGGATGCCATGAAGCCGCTGCGGCGCACCAGCTGGAAGGAGGCACCCTCTAATGCATGATCCAGTTCATCTGTCTGCGGCAGGCTGGTGGTCAGCAGCAGATAGGGTGCGCGGTTGGCAGAAAGTGCACGGCGCAGCCATTTGGTCTGCGCGTCAGAGGGTGTATTTAGACAAAGCTTTTGCACTACATGGAACTTTCCGTAACCAGAGCTGACTTTGCCGCCGATGCCGGTAGCGCCCAGCCAATCCAGCAAATACTCCAGATCTTCATCCTGACCATCTTCGGTAAATCCGCAGATGAAATACAGTCCGCAGTCCGGTGCAAAACGGAACAGTCCAACCTGATACGGCATGGTATCCCCCTGCATGGGAACAGCTGCCTTGGTCTGCTCATAGTGGGTGCCAAAACTTTCCGGCTGCTCGTCAGGGGTGAAATGACCTTCATGCAGGCTTCTGGCGTAGCGGTCGAATTCCAACACAGGGATCCAGGCTAGCTTTTTTACCTTTTTACGCAGGGTGGTTTCTACCTCCTCGGTGGATTCTGACGCGGCAATGGGCTTTGGCAGGTAAAACGTTTCGCCATACCAGGGCATTGTATCGCTGAGCAGGAATTTTCCCTGCCGGACCTGCGCACAAAGCTGTTCTAAGGCTTCTTCTCCGTGCTGGACGAGGGTCTCATGGCAGAGGGCAGAAAACAGGGTATCTGCCCGCAGGGTCTCTTCGGAGGTATAAAGCGACAATGCAGAGTCGGCCCCTCCAAAATGAACAGCTGTGTCAAACTGCAGCTTAAACAGAAAATAGTTCATAACTATCCACCTCATCAAAGAGGGATTTCAGGCGGCTGAGATCCGCCTGCGCGCCATAGCCTTCCAGCGCAAAGTTTTTCAGGCTGACACGGCCGCTGCCGCGGGAACCATGGCCGCCCAGATAATCCATCTGCAGCAGCTTCATGCCTTTGGCCAGAAGAGAAAGATCTTCCTCGACCTGTGCCGGGTCGGTTACATCGTAAACGATGCTGACGCCAAACTTTGCACCGGCGATCACACGTTCGATCTGGCGGGGATTGGCCACAGAGTTGGCACGGGAAATTGCGTTTTCGGTCTTGACCTCGGTCACACCCACATTGGAAAGCTCTTTTGCATTGGACAAAAAGGCATCCGCAAACTGCAGGCGGGAACGGCGCACCGGCTCCGAGGAACCGAACAGGCGCAGAATGCGCTCGTCGTCCTTGTCGAAAGCAGGCATGTGTTCGATATCCTGACAGGTGCTGCGGGCCAGCAGGGTGCGCAGTTTGCCTTTCAGACTGCTGCCGGGTACGATGGGATAACCGGTATAGGGGTCACGCACCACCGGGCTGTCCACAGCACCAATGGCAGAAAAGGCAGAGGAACCGCCGATGTGCATACCGGTGCGCACTTCCAGATCGCACCGGATCAGAATTTTTCCATACATATAATTACCCCTCCTTGCCGCCGAAGTAGCGGTGGAAAGCGACCAGCGCTTCCATGTAGTGTGCAAAGCGGATCAGATCCGCACGGTCGGTGGAAATGCCCTTGAGGTATTCCAGCAGGTTCGTCTGTGCCACAAAGCTTTTTACGGTGTCATCGCGCCCGCACTCATAAGCCACACGCACCCGCATCAGGTTGAGCTTGACCACGCTTTCTGGCCGCAGCTTTTCCTCGGTGCGGATGTTTTCCGTATTAAAGATATCAGTCACAAGGCTCAACAGGTTGCGGATCTTGCTGGTGGTCACGGTCTTGCCGCCGCTCATGAGGCTGCGCATAATACGCTCGGCTTCGTCTACATAATCTTCCGGCACCTTTTTCGGCGTGATCTCCGGCGGCAGCTCTTTCTGCTGCCCATAGCTGCTACGGCTGTTATAGCTGCCGGAACCGCTGCGGTTTCCGTTGTAGCTGTTGCTATATCCGCTTCGGCTGTTGTTATAGCCACCGCCGCCATAGCTGCGGCCATTATCATTCCATCCTGCCATCTGTGTCGCCACCCTTTCTGTTCTGATAGACATAAATATAAATTGCGGTGATGAGCTGGTGACGCTGTACGGCATCCAATGCCCAATCCATCATGCTGTGAGAGAATTGCTCGTAAAGTTTATAATCCGGTGCATTCTTTTTTGGGGAAAGCCGCGCCAGCAGGTAAGCGTACCGTGCAAGGTTGATGCGGTCGTTTTCTGCTTCCCGCAGCAGTGCCAGAAGATTGTAGAGCATGGCGTTTCCATGCTCGGCGTTATCCTTGCCGAAGAAGCTTTGCAGGCAGCCGACCTTTTCGGTCAGGACCTTTGTACGGAATACATCCCACGCATAGATATGTCCCTGCTCCGGCTGCACCAGCAGATTGCCCTTTGCATCCCGGACTGCTTTGCGCTCCGGCGTAAACAGTGCCACTGCATTTTTGCCGGGCAGATGCTTGGCGGCTTCTTCCAGCGCGGCAGTTTCCTCGGCGGAAAGCCGGATGGGGTAATGGTCATCAAAGATGCCGATGCCTGCGCTGAGGGTCAGTGCTCCGCAGGAAAATGCGGTAAAATTATGCTGGATGCGCTGTGCTGCTTCCAGAACATCGTTCCATGCGCCCACAAGGAATACATCGTCGCCGCCGGCGTAGACGATGCTTACATGCAAGCCCTCTAGAATGCCGTTGATGTAGCACTTGAAAAACAGTGACATCTGCCGGGAGAACGCCGAGGTGCGGGACAGGGTAACATAGTGCATCCGTTTGACCGGGTCTTTCTCGTTTTCCTGTTCAAAACCGGAGATGAAGGCATGGCCGAGGTTGTCCACATCCATACGGCAGACCGCAATGCGGCGCACACCCTCGGACTGCCCGGCCAGTTCTTCCATGCTGTTGCTGGCGGCGTAATCGCCAACATACAGGTTGGTGCTGTAAGTAAGGCCGGTGAACGGTGCATTTTTGGTATATACACGCACGACCGGCTCGCCGGAAGCCAGCCGTTTGCGGGCAGAGAACTGATCCGTCAGGGACAGATATTCGCTGCCGCCGTCCAGTGCAGGCAGCGTGCAGTCATCGGCAGCCGAGGGCTGACGGCTTACCACCAGAACGCGCTTGTTCTGGATCTTATAGGAAAGATCTACGAACAGTTTGCACCAAGGGCAGAGATCATCCTTCAGGTTGGCACTGGTGCCGCACACCTTGCATTCCCGGCCATCCGGGTAAGCGGCGGTACTGTTCAGCAGCCGCAGATCCTCTGCGGTATAGCGGTGGAATTTGTGCTGTTCCAGCAGCCGGTTCACCCGGCGGAACAGCTCTTTGTAGGGGCTTTTTTCAGCCGGGGTATTGGTCAGGTCGTTGCCGGAGCAGGGTGTCCATGCGTTGGCCAGAAACAGCTGGGTGCCGAACTGCTGCTGCAGCCAGCGGTTGAACTGCCGGTTCCACCGGGTCAGGGTATCGGCCACAGCGGCAGTGTTGGGCAGCAGCACATAGCAGTGCCCGCCGCCGCTGTAAATCAAGTTGGCGCGGGACACGCCGCACCCGGCCAGAAGCTCGTCCAGATAGTGCTCCATGAGCAGCTCCAGAAAGAACGACCGGCTGCGCAGGGAGCGCAGGGCGTTTTCGGTATGGACGGTATAAAGAAACTTCTGGATGCGGGAAAAATCAGCGGTATAGAGCAGAAAAGCGTCCTTCTGGCAAAAATCCTTCTCCTGCTCAAAAAGTGCCTTGCGCAGGTCGGTGATGTTGTTTGCCTGCACATATTCGCTGATGCACGCCGCAATGGCTGCGGTGGTCTTGGCGTGGTCAAACAGAGAGACATCCGGGCTTTCGCCGGTAAAGGTGCTGGACGGAAAACAACTGAACTGCGTTTCCAGCAGACCCAGCAGCGAGTTGATCCACTCCGGCTGCGGCTGCAGATCCGGCAGGCACTCGCTCAGCTTGCGCACGGCATCTGCATAGACGGAAGCGGAAAGCGGCTGCTGCTGCCGTGGCAGCTTCAGGCTGCCGTCCTGCGGCTGCGCAGGCATCATCCAGCCGGGGTGGGAACCGTTCAGGTGGGTGAACACCGAGTCCAGCGGAAGATCCCGCCGGAAGGAACTGCTTTCGCCTTCGACCTCCCGGCGGTCTGCGGCGGCAGAAAGATCATCTGCCAGATAAACGATATAGGCCGGGGAATCGGCTGGCAGAGCCTTTGCTGCACCGCGCAGCGCGGCGGCGTGGTGGTAGCGCACACAGTCCAGCGCCGGTGCCCAGCCTGCACCGGGCAAAACGCCGTGCAAAAACTGGTAGCCCTGTTCACTGTGGCTGCCGCGCTGCCCACCGGCACGGTACACCGCTTTGCCGGTGTCGTGCAGCAGCCCGCCATAGGTGGACTGCAGGGTGAGAACGTTCAAAATACCATCTCCTTTACGGATTGTGGAAGAATTGCACAATAAACGGAAAATGTATTTGTCAATTTTGTAAGAGATGCTTGGAATTGGCTTTATTATAACACATTTTGTCGCTATGCAAAAGCCGCAGCAGAGAAAATATCACAGCAGCTGCAATCGTTCCGTTCATAGAGGGACAGCCCACGGAAAACAAGAAGTTAAGGTTTGCAAAAGAAAAACTCCGCATCTTTTTTTGATGCGGAGTTTTTTGTCCCCTTACGGGGATGGTACTACCTTCAAGGTCAATGACGTGTTTATCACGTTGTTTTCGCCCCCTTACGGGGATAGTACTCCCACATACGTCCGATTCCTGGTGGCCGAGCATGTTTTCGCCCCCTTACGGGGATGGTACATGAAGTCACGATGAATTTTAAACGGGAGGAAAGTTTTCGCTCCCTTACGGGGATGGTACTGATAGTTACGACGATGACAAGGCATTCGTCTGCTAGTTTTCGCCCCCTTACGGGGATGGTACTTATGCTGAACCTTATGAAGAAGTCCGCACCGTTTTCGCCCCCTTACGGGGATGGTACGTCTCCTCCGGTATTCCTACAAGGATACTATCGGTTTTCGCCCCCTTACGGGGATGGTACGTATTTCGTAAGCAGGGATTGGGTGGCATACAAGTTTTCGCCCCCTTACGGGGATGGTACATGACTACTGCAATCGAGCGAAGGTAACTGATGGTTTTCGCCCCCTTACGGGGATGGTACACACCGTCAAAGTTTCCCTGCTGAAAAAGCTCGGTTTTCGCCCCCTTACGGGGATGGTACCTCATGAAAACTGGGCAAAATTGGTCAAGAATAGTTTTCGCCCCCTTACGGGGATGGTACTGACTGGAAGCTGTACGCCGGTGTCGAAAACGGGTTTTCGCCCCCTTACGGGGATGGTACTATGATCCGCAAGCTCGCCGGCTTGGCTCTGCTGTTTTCGCCCCCTTACGGGGATGGTACGTGTACAGTAGCCGTCGGATTAATTTCTGATCAGTTTTCGCCCCCTTACGGGGATGGTACCCTAAATATATCACAGAATATCGTAAAATGGAAGAGCTGAATGCCTGAAAACTATTCACTTTATT
>OLZZ01000895.1_pt1 | contig 11756 bp, 17 predicted proteins | sample 1673571 | NCBI WGS metagenome assembly OLZZ01 (sample SAMEA103958115, study PRJEB25191) | human gut metagenome | biome: human-associated habitat [ENVO:00009003]; feature: intestine environment [ENVO:2100002]; material: feces | place: Germany | collected 2013/2015 | reverse complement strand
GAGCGGAAAGCGAAATTTGGACCCATGGTAGAATCTTGCTCTTAGCTCCTACACTCTGCTCCGGCAATGGCTTTTGAAAAAATGAAAAATGGGGCAGAAAAAGACCGCCTACATTTTCAGTAAGCGGTCTAACGTGCCGACATTCATTTTTCAGACTTGGCGAAGGTGAATGATTGATAAATCATTCGCCGCTGTCAAGTTTGCAGGGATAGCTGCGAAGCAGCGTGAGGGGTGGTATAGCTCCTTGTTCGGAACGGAGTGACGCAAAACAGCCCGGACTTCAATCGTCCGGGCTGTCTGCCTCGCAGAGCGCACATACAGGGCTTTCCCCTGTATAGAAGTGCGCCCTTTGTTCCAAAGGGATTTTCTATGGATGTAGTCAAAGACGACCAACTCTTAACGGTTGATTATCACCGGCGTTATTATTGTCAATCATCCGAATATTACTTCCCAGAAAGTACAGTACCGTTTGAAGGTCAATTGCACTTCCGCCATAGATGCTGATCCTGATGTGATCCTTACTTCCTCTATGACGGTATATTGTCCACTCTTAAAAGAAGAGTTCGTAAAGGTAATGCTGGTATCTATGTAACCGCCGCTTCCTGATCCACCTGCTCCCACTCGCATACTATATTTTTGATTAAGCGCAACTTCAATAACATCTCCACTATCATACCACTTTTCGCCAATTCGGATATTGGTTGAAGGATTTCTAATGGATCCTGTTCCTGTATCATTATAATAATCCGTATGCGTTGTCATTGTGACCTTAACGCTTCCCGATGTCGGAAATTGAGCAGTTACGGAATCCACCTTAGTTTCGTAAACAATGCGCAATCCAACAGAAGCAACAATGACAATTACCGAGGCAATTAACACGTTCTTAAACTTTACTTTTGACTTTCCTGCAAAAACTTTTTTATTAAATAAAACAACAAGCCCAATTGCAATTGCCGCTGTGATTACATAGATAATGTTTTTGATTATCCCATACGAAGGGGCCATCTTAATGTTTAGGAAAAGAAAAATAGCGAGTGCCACATAACAAATTATCTTGGTTATTGATATGAGCGTACTTCCTGCAATTTTTGAGGCCTGGCTAAGATAATATGCATCATCTCGAGTATTGAAAGTGGTGTCGGTCATAGTTGGCTGCGAAACCATCTTCTCGGGCTTCACTGCTTTCTCCTCGAGCGGTTTTCCACAATACGGGCAAAACACGCTGTCACCCTCTATACTCTTTCCACAAAATCTACAAAACATGGTAATCTCCTTATTTCAACTTCGTTCCACATGAACTGCAAAAGCCACTGTCATTCGGCAATTGTTTCCCACATTTATGACAATAGATTACTGACAGTTCCTGTTTAAGATTAGTTTGTGTACAGTTATATTGAGCGCATTCAAGCGGTGCTTGTTTTTGCACAGAATACTCAAAATTGCTTTCAGTAAAAAGTTTTATTTTACGACCATCAAACTTTTGACACAGCATCCAAATTACTACTGTAAAAATAAGTATAGATAGGATCGATAATAGCAAAAGGGACAATCCCGATCCCCCACGGCAAAGCGACAATATAGATACAATCAATGCGATAACAGCCGTAGTATCCAACATTCCGCCAAAGAAAATCGTAAAAAACTTACCGGCGGCCTTTCTCTTTTGCTTATTACCCACATTCAAAATAAAGAAATCTAACACACCCATGAGGGTATAAAATCCTATCGAGTACAGGACATTTTTCGACCAATTGCCCTTAATAAAAGGAACAATGGAACACAGATAATAAATAGCACTGCCTACTGTTCCCCACAGAACAATAAACCCCAAAAAGAATTGTCCATACGCACGCGCGCGATCTCCTGGCTTATTGGGATCATATCTAATATACGCCATAATCAACTCCTAATTTACACTCTTGAGCCACACTTAGTGCAAAATACACTATCTGGCAAGAGCTTATATCCACATTTTCTACAAAACAAAGGGGTAGAAGTCTGTGCTACATTTGCTTCCTGAGTTTTCTCGCACATTTCAGGTTCTGCAATACGCTCTGCCGCATCTTCATTTGCCCCTATCAAGAACTCTTCGGGAATGTCATTTGCTACATATTGATAGCTGAATGCATTGCCATTGCGAATAGGCACAATTTGATTTGTACAGCCAAAGGCGACCGCTTGAGTGCATAGTAAGTTGTACCGATTTGCCTGAATTTTCTCAAGATAAGGGGCATCTTTCATGGCAATAACCTTTGATATATCAGCAATTTTTAGCTCCGTTATTTTAATCGCTGAACCGATCTCCTTTTTCCCTTTCAGGTCGAGTATTCCCAGTTGGCCTTTTCTCATTTCAAGATTTGTCAACTGGTTTTTCAACTGTGTTAGCTGATCTTTTTCCGGAATTGATGCGGACAATTCAAGATACTTCTCCAAATTCCGACGAATAGACAATACGCTTGAAATTGAATTTCTTACCGCAGCTGCATTCTGGCGCTGATTATTGATAGCCTCGATTAAATCATTCACTCTGCTCGTTGCCCAATTCTCAGCGTCATTCGCATCCTTAAACACAACCGGGAAGTTATCGTCTGCAAGCTGATCAATGGTTTTTCCATTTAGAGAAGCGCCTTTCCAAGGTTCGAGATTGCCACAATACGGGCATCTTGTTTGATGACCAGAAAAAGAAGCATTGCAAAAATAACCCGGGGAAATCATACTTCCTTTCTTAAGCTTACCAACCAACACTACTCTATCTCTGCGGCAAGATTCAATTCTGCGAATTTCATCTTCAATAGCGTTTTCAGCCGTATCGCTTGCAATCTGACTGGCCCTTTCCTGTGAAAATGTGTAAGTCTTTTGTGCCTCAGATTCAATCTGAAGGACTGAAATCATAGGAAATCCACACTTAGAGCATATATGCGACATAAAAACAGGGCGCTTTCTTGTCGCTATCATTCTTGAACTTGCCATTTTTATTTCCCCTTTTCAGTCGAAACCAATTCCATAATATCATTGAAATTGCATTTGAAAGCTTCACATATTTTTACAAGAACTTCAACTCGAACATCTTCATTCCTGCCCATCTTTGCCACTGCATTGGTGCTAACTTTTGCAATTTGGCAAAGCTGAGTCTTGGTGATTTTCATATCAATAAGTAGCTTCCAGAGTTTATTGTAGCAAACTGTCATGCTCAACCTCCATTCTGGTTTAACTGTCGCATAGAAAGGTTCGAAAACATTATACTACAGAAACGCCTAAAATTCAAGAAATTCTTGCGTTTTTCAAGCATTAAATGGAATCATTTTGAATTATTATCCTTACGGGACTGTGCTCAATGTTGCAATCCATGCTTTTTCGCCCACTCACTCGCTGTCCGTTTCCGTTCCTCGCTGTACGGCGCAGTCAGGCGGAAACCCAATCTACCTTTTTCGATCTCAAAGGTCAGCCCGCCTTGCTCGTCATCATCGGTCTGGCGGCAGCATTGCGGGTGCTTTGCCGCAAATGCTGTCAGCCGCTTTTTGAGGTCGGTGTTGTGGGTCTGCACCTCAATGATGCGGCTATGCTCGTCAAAATAGATCACGGTTGTCTTTTGCTTCTTGGTAAGCACAGTTCTCATAAAACCTCCTGATTATCATGGATTTTTCCCAGCTCTTGAATTGGAAAAGTGCTGCAATTTTTTGATGGAAACGCCCCAAACGATGCGGAGTATATTTCGCCTTGTCTTATCGACTGATTTGCCACTTTCCCAGCTCTTGACTGCATTTTCATGGTGTTCTGTTTGTGCGGCTTTTCAACCACTCCACAAGCTCATGTTTCATCACCAATTTGCGCCCGCCGATCCGCAAGGTCGGAAAATCCGGGTCATTCAAAAGGTTGTATGCGCCCGCTTTGGAAATCTGCAACGCCTGTGCAAGTTGCTTTGCGTCCATCACATCGGGCATGGTTTCAAACGGCTCTCTGCTCATAAAAAACTCCTTTCCTGCATGAAAAAGCATCAGTCACCATGTCGGTAACTGCTGCCGCTTCTGCGCCTGTTTACTTGTCCAAATACTTCTGATACTCCGCTGTTACATAGTCTTCATAGGCACCGGCAATTTTGGCGATCCGCTTATGGACTGCGCTGGCGCTCTTGTAGCCAACCTTGTCTGCAATCTCTTGTTCGGTCAAGCCGTCCATGCGCAGCTTCAATATTTCCCGTTCTTTCTCGCTGATGCTCTGCTCGGCAAAGGCTGTGATCTGCATTTCGGAAATGACTTTATGCTCAAACTCGCCGCGAGGATCAGCGACCTCGAAAATATCGCCGTCCTCGTTCTCCGTCATTTCATCCAGAGAAATCGGTTTGCCGGAGCGGTTATGATGCCACTTCCGCATGAAATCCATCTTGACGGTGCTGCTGGTGGTTTCGTAGTCCTCCACGGTGCGGTTTTCCCAGATTGCATCGATCATCGGCTGCCATTCCTACTCCGCAATCACCATGTCGGTGACATTGCCGATCAGATTGCTGAATTGCTGATAGGTCAGCCACGGCACTTCCACGCCCTGCGGGATGTTGTAAAGTTTTTGGAATCCAAGCCCATTCTGCTCAAACTTCATGTGGATGTAAGGGATAATGCTATATGACAAACGCCACAAAGGAAAATATCCTGCGTACTGCGTCCATGTACCGGGAATATCACGATAATTACCATTGAGATCTTTCACTTGGAAAAACTGCCATGCGCTCCATGCGCAGCAGTCCCACACAAGCAGCTTGAACATATCATCACATACGATGTGGTCATACTTGTCCGTCCGTAGCACCTCATAGGGGCAACGGGGCAGATCGTAGCTCGATGATCTCACCGGGCAGCACGACAATAAATCCTTTCGGGCTTTTCCGCTTCTCCATAAGCGTCACCTCCAATCGTTTTGAAATAGCCCTCTACTATATATGGCATGAGAACGGCTGTATTGTTCCAATGTTTCCAAAATTTTTTGAGATTTTTTGAAAAAATCTCGGAATGGATGGGATAGGATGATTATAGCTTCATTATACTCGAAACCTGTGAATAAATCTATTGCTTTCCATTACGGACAAAAAAACGAGTACTCGGCTTTTATACCGAATACCCGTTATCTCGTTTACTTGCCCCGTCTGACAGATGCCATAGTCCTCACGAAAAAGAAAACACAGGTATTATTTTTCGGAAAACCTTGACAAATTTCGTTTGAACGAATATAATATACTATGGTATATTGTATTTGCGAGGTGCGCAATGGAAAACTATATGACTGTAAAAGAAACTGCCGCAAAATGGAAAATCACTGAACGGCAAGTTCAAATTCTTTGCAAAACAAATCGAATTCAAGGAGCACTACAAGTAAGCCGGATTTGGTTGATCCCATCAAATGCAGTAAAGCCAACAAGACAGTAATTTTATTTGCAGAAAGGTGGTGTTTTGAGTGGACAATGCTAATTCAATATTGCTTAATCGTTTCTTTACTCGAAACACCTTTAAGCAAGTAATTGATGATGGGGAAAGCCCCGCTTATATAGCAGCAATACGCAGATATATCGTTGATCCTACTGGAAAGACCAACGAAGAATGTATTAGCGAAATTTACCAACACCTAAAAAAAGAATACCAAAATGAATATTATTATAAAAACACTCTACTCAACAAACTATTACTTGGCGTCCATAGTCCACGCACTACGACGGCATTAACTGAGGTTCCGGTTGGGAATTCCAAAGCTGACTTCATTTTGATAAACGGAAGAGCTGTAGTATACGAGATCAAAACGGCATTGGATAATTTTGATCGCCTTGACGGTCAAATTGAAGATTATTATAAAGCTTTTTCAAGAGTAGCTGTTGTTACATCAGAAAAGAACTTTGATGATGTACAGCAGCGGCTACAAAATTCTCCAACAGGAATCTGTTTATTGACAAAAAAAGGAACATTGAGTGTACGCAAGGAACCAATTGGATATAGCGAGATGCTTTCAAAACCAATTATGTTTAAGATCTTGCGCAAAAATGAGTATGAGCAAATCTTACTTAAACATTTCGGTTTGTTGCCGGATGTATCGCAATTTGAGTATTATAGAGCGTGTCAAGCAATGTTCGAGTCATTGCCAACAGATGTAGCCTATCAAATGTTTGTCCAAACCTTGAAATTAAGAGCAAAAATTGATGTTGTCGAATACTCAAAAATACCGTATGAATTGAAGTTCTTAATTTATTTTTCAAATTACAAGAAAAGTGACTACGCAAAATTATGTCGCTTTTTAAGTACATAGGAGGATATTATGTATTTCCCAATTTTGCGAGGCCGTCAATTTGAGCTTTTGGCTCTCCGTGAGTGTGTTAACAAAAGCCTTCTTAGCAACAAAATAATTCCTATTGTAGAACCAGTAAAAGTATCATCAACCTACACAAAAACTGTGGATTCTTTTATAAAAGCTGGTAAGTCCATTGCTATCATTCGTAATCCACAAGTAGGTTCTTGGGTTAAGGATTCGAAAAAGGAAAGTAACGCTAAAATTCGTGAGCAAGCCAGCGAGCAGCTTAAAGATGCGAATGTTATTTCTTCTTTTTATGTGACACCAAGGTTATCTGCTGGCATTGAACTTGCTGCAAAAAATGGAATCTCAATCGATTCCATTCTTTTGCTTTGCAACAATCCGGAATATGTGGGCAACTACGAAGAAGTAATTGGGGATAACATCCCTTTGTATAATGTGATCCCCGACAAAGGTGATTTTAGAAGAAGAATTCGCCCTAACCGTGTTATGTGTGAAGATCATTTTCCAAAACAAACGAGAAACATTGATTACTCAGATATAGAGACTGAATTCTTCTCGTCTGACCACTTGTACTACGCAGACGATGGATATAAAGGCTTCTCTGATTATTCTGTTGTGGGAGAGGAATATAGTGAGACAGGCTTTGCTCCGTACGCAGTGGCAATTCACATTGTGTACTTTGATGAGAAGAACATTTTGAGAATTGCGCACTTTGTTTCTGATTCTAATGACGATATTTCTGACCCGGCAAGAAAATTTGCGGAAGCTGTTGAAAAATTAGTTGAGTGGAATAAAACCATGAAATTGGATACTGTAGGTATCCGGGAGTTTGAAGCAGCTTATCACAGCAAGACCTATCCCGGATTAGGTGTCGTAAAGAAGTACTCGATTATGCACCATCTTGAACTGATGAGCAAATATTTGGATGGGGTAGCAAAATGATTTTTTGTGAGCATTGTTTTAATGACAAAGAAATTGCATCAATTATTTGCGCTATATCTGCATCAAATGTAGGAGAATGTCCTGTGTGCCATCATAGAGAGGGGCACTTGTATGACACAAGCATGCAAAGTGAATTAACTCCTTATTTTGAAGAGTTGTTAAACATTTACACTCCTTCTACCATGCTTCCAGATACCTATCCCAGAGCCGAAACCAGATCCTTAATTGATGATCTGAAAGACCGATGGAATATTTTTTCAGAGATTCCAAGAACTCAAATTTATGAGATATTAAAGTCGGTTTGTAGTGAATTCTACGCAAATGTCCCCGAACTTTTTGATGGAACTGTTGGTATTCCAGAGTTGTATGATAGTGCATATCTAAAGGATCATGCTTTGCTAAAGAACAATGATTGGGATTCTTTCGTGGCGGAAATTAAAACAAAAAACAGATATCATTCAAAGCTGATTAACTTTGGTATTCTGGAAAAGTATTGTTCGTTTATCCGTAAAACTTATAGGGCAGGAGATTTATTTTATCGTGCGAGAATTTCCGAACGAAATGGATATCTGATAGATGAGATGTCGGCACCTCCTGCCGGTAAAAGTTCGGAAGGTAGGGCTAACGCCAGAGGAATCACTTGCCTTTATGTGGCAAGCGATGTTGACACCACTTTGCATGAAGTGCGTGCCGGTGTTTTTGATTTTGTATGTGTTGGTACATTCCGATTAAAGCAAGATATTACGGTGGTGGATCTTCGAGCCATAGCGGAGATCAGCCCATTTGTTGAAGGGCTCGAATATCTTGACCACGCAATCAACAAGCAATATCTTGAAAAATTAAACACCGAAATGAGCAAATCGTTGCGCAGAAGCGACAGCACATTAGACTATGTTCCTACACAATACATTGTTGACTTTATCAAGAGTATCGAACACAACGACAAACAAGAATATGGTGGGATTGAATACAATAGTACAACTAATCCGGGTGGATATAATCTTGCGATTTTCAATCCAGATCTGTTTGAGTGTGTGTCAGTAAGTGTATACGACATAGAGAAACTACAATATACATCCAAAAAGGTATTATAAAAGCAAGAGAAGCATTCTTTTTCGGAATGCTTCTCTTGCTTTTCCAACCCCGTCTGACAGATGCCATAATCGTAATTTCTTGAATTACTTTCTTATGAGCACCCGTTTAAAGACAGGGGGCATTTGGCGTTGTCATTTCACCGCCGTGAAGAAGAGGCGGGGCATTTTTAGCATTTGGCGGGCGGGGAAGTTTGCGGCTACGGTGCGTCGCAGATCGGCGATGAATTCCTCTTTTTCGCCGCTGTCGAGCAGGTCGAGATAGGGGAGCAGGCCGCTGCCCTTATACCACTCTATGACCCCGTCGGGCGACTGGACGGTGTGATAATATGTCGTCTCCAGGATCGCGCAGGCTGCTGACGCTCAGATTAAAGAGCTTCGCGACCTCGCCTATAGGGAAAAGCCTCGGCATATCCATTTTTACGCCTCCGTTTTGATTTTACTGCGGTGTTTCATTACGGCGAATGCGATAACGCAGACTATCACCGACACCAATGAGCCTACCGCCGTGGCAAGACCCATCGGGAAGAGCGTTGCGGGAAAGAATTTGGACATCAGGTATGCGCCGGGTACGCGGGCGAGCGTGAGCGAGAGGACGTTGTGCAGGAACGACAGCCCCGAGCGTCCGCAGGCGCAGAAATAACCGCTGAAGCAGAAGTGGATGCCCGCCATGGCGCAGTCGAGAATATATCCTCGGAGATATTGCCCGCCGGCTGTGATAACGGCGGGGTCTTTGTTAAACAGCCCCACCACAGGCTCGGCAACGAACTGGATTATCACCGAGACGATAACTCCGAAGCCGAAAGCGAGGAGAATTCCGTAGCGAAGGGTCTGCTCGGCTCGCTCGGGCTTGTTTGCGCCGATATTTTGAGCGCCGAGAGCGGAGACAGTCGAGAGCATAGAGGACGGCACAAGGAAGAGGAAGCTGATGACCTTCTCCACAATGCCCACCGCCGCCGCGTCGGTCAGACCTCGGTTATTTGCAATTATGGTTATCACGATGAAGCCCACCTGGATCAAACCGTCCTGAAGCGCAACGGGCACGCCGATTTTGAGGAGTTGACCCATTACAACGCTCTGCGGGCGCAGGTCGCTGCGGCTCAGCTTGAGCTCACCCCGCTTGACAATGACGGCGAGCGAAATTATCACGCTTATCGCCTGGGAAAGGGTCGTGCCGAGGGCTGCACCGGTGGGGCCTAAATTGAGTGCGCCCATGAAGAGATAGTCGAGGGCGATATTTGCGGCGCAGGCAACGGCGATGAAATACATCGGGCTTTTTGAGTCGCCCATACCTCTGAATACGGAGCTTATTATGTTATACGCCGTGATGAACGGGATGCCGATAAAGCAGACGGTGAGGTAATCAATCGTGCCGTCGACCGCCTCGGCGGGGGTGGACATGACCGAGACTATCGGCCTTACGAGAAGGAGCAGCACGGCTGTCAGGGCGACGGATACGCCGAAAAAGAGCGTGACGGTGTTGCCGACGCATTTTGAGGCTCTTTTGCGGTCGCTGCCGCCGACGGCCTGCCCGACGCTGACCGTTGTGCCCATTGCGAGGCCGACGATCATCACGGTGAGCATATGCATCACCTGCGAGCCGATAGATACGGCGGTCGTTGCGGCCGTGCCGTCAAATTGGCCGATGATAAAGAGATCCGCCATGCCGTAGAGGGTCTGTAAGAAGTATGAGAGCAGATAGGGCAGTGAGAAAAAGATTACATTTTTGAATACGCTGCCGGTCGTAAGATTTCTTTCCATGATTATTGCTTCCTTGGATCGGTTTTTATCTATTATAAACTCTACACCTATTGCAGAGTCAAGGCCTTTTGACAAAAAATTGTAACAGATACGGAGTTTAAAGAATTTTTCAAAAAAAATTTAAAAAACCTATTGACAAACGGAAAAGAAATGATATAATAATGATAACAGTTATCGTTATTGAAAGGAGACGGCGGTATGACGAAGCACAGCAAGCAGCGTGACGCGATATTTGAGAATCTCCGCTCGCGCAAAGATCACCCCACCGCTGAGGAGATATATCTCTCGCTCAAGCCCGCGATGCCTGCGATCAGCCTCGCCACGGTCTACCGCAACCTTGCCCAGCTTGAGAATGAGGGGCTGATACTTCGCCTCGGCTCAGGCGGCTCTGCAAGGTATGACGGAGACACCGACCCGCATTATCATCTCCTTTGCCTCGGCTGCAGCAGGGTATTCGATATCCCGTATATTGACGACGGCGGCCTTTGCGAGAAGGCAGGCAAGCTCTTCGACGGCGAAGTGCTCTCGACGGTCGTTACATTCCGCGGATACTGCGCCCGCTGCGCCGAAACCCACAAAAGCTGAAAATAAATCAAAAAATCATTAATTAAACGGAGGAAAAAATCATGAAAAAGTTTGTATGCTCAGTTTGCGGTTATGTTTACGAAGGCGACGCTCTCCCCGAGGGCTACAAGTGCCCGGTTTGCAAGGCTCCTGCTTCAAAGTTCGTTGAGCAGAGCAATGAGGGTATGTCATGGGCTGCCGAGCATGTAGTCGGCGTTGCTCAGGGCGTCAGCGATGAGATCCTTGAGGGTCTGAGAGCTAATTTCGCCGGTGAATGCTCCGAGGTCGGCATGTATCTTGCTATGGCGAGAGTCGCTCACCGCGAGGGTTATCCCGAGATCGGCCTCTATTGGGAAAAAGCCGCCTATGAAGAGGCGGAGCATGCAGCGAAATTCGCCGAGTTGCTCGGTGAGGTCGTGACCGACAGCACCAAGAAGAACCTTGAGATGAGAGTTGAAGCCGAGAACGGCGCGACCGCAGGCAAGACCGCTCTTGCCAAGCTCGCTAAGGAGCAGGGCCTTGACGCTATCCACGACACCGTTCACGAGATGGCCCGCGACGAAGCCCGCCACGGCAGAGCTTTCGAAGGCCTCCTCAAGAGATATTTCAACTGATTTATCCTGCATAATCAAACAGGCACGGTTTATCCCGTGCCTGCTTTTTTATGCCTCTCCGCAAGATGGCGTGAATTGTGCTGTCGGCTCGCAGTCATATCGGCTTCGCATGTGGATTTTGCTGTTCGCTTGCAGTCATGACAGAGGATTGATTTTCATACAACAATAGCGAGCCTGAAAATATTCTATTAGCACCGCAAGTCACGCAAAAAAATTCTCCGTGGGCCGTCAAACAAAAGAGCACGCCGGAGCGTGCTCTCTTTATATCACAGTATTATTGCGCTTTCGGCATGGCGATGCTGACCTTGAAGAGGTCGCCGTCGATGGCGATGTTGAATTTGCCGCCTTGCAGCTCGCAAAGGTCGTTTGCTATTGAAAGCCCGAGGCCGCTGCCCTCGCCGGAGCGGGAGGCGTCGCCTCTCACGAAGCGCTGCGTCAGCTCCTCCGGAGCAATGTTGAGCGGGAATTTGGAGATGTTGCGGAAGATCAGCGTGCC
>OLZZ01000892.1_pt1 | contig 11766 bp, 10 predicted proteins | sample 1673571 | NCBI WGS metagenome assembly OLZZ01 (sample SAMEA103958115, study PRJEB25191) | human gut metagenome | biome: human-associated habitat [ENVO:00009003]; feature: intestine environment [ENVO:2100002]; material: feces | place: Germany | collected 2013/2015 | reverse complement strand
CCCCAAGAACTATCCGGGCGAATCCTCTTCTCTTCAGGTCGATGGCCATCGAGCCGCCTATCAGACCTAATCCTATAATACCTACTATCATAAAATATTCTTTATTACTTTTTCTATTTTTTTGTTCGCGCGCTCAAGCACCTCCGGCTTGGCGCAAAGCGAAATCCGGATGTAGTCATTACCATTCTTTCCGAATATGAAGCCCGGCGTGATGAACACACCTGCCTGCCGCAGAACCCGTTCCGAAAGCACTTCCCCTGCCGTCATTCCGTTCCCGGCATATTCCGAAGGCACCCGCCCCCAAAGGAACAGCCCCGCGGTGTCGTGGTCATAAACCGCCCCCAGAGTCTTGAATATACGACCCGCGGCGACACGTCTGCGGACATATTCAGAATTAAGTTCCTCAAACCATTCAGGAGACTGGTTAAGCGCCTCGACCGCCGCGAGTTGCAGCGGCTTGAACATCCCCGAGTCCATCTGGCTCTTGACCTTCAGCACTTCAGCGATATATTCCGGAGCGCCGCCTACCATTCCGATTCGCCAGCCGCTCATATTGTGCGCCTTGCTAAGCGAATTCAGTTCGAGGCAACACTCCTCCGACCCCTTCGCCGCCAGAATCGACAGCGGCTTCCCGCAAAGGATGAATGAATATGGATTGTCATTCACTATCAAGATTCTGTGCTTGCGCCCGAAATCCACCAGCTTCTGATAAAGCTCGGGAGTAGCCTTGGCACCGGTCGGCATATTCGGATAGTTCGTCCACATAATCTTCACACCCTCAAGATCCATCCTCTCCAAAGCGTCGAAATCCGGCCACCAATGGTTTTCCTCCGTCAGATCGTACGTGACAATCTCGGCTCCAACAAGTTTAGATGCCGAAGTGTAGGTCGGATAGCCCGGATCCGGAACCAACACCTTGTCTCCCGGATTGACAAATGCCATAGAGATAAGAAGGATTCCCTCCTTGGATCCGACAAGCGGCTGGATGCCCCCATCCGGATTCAGCGTCACTCCGTAATATCTTGAATACCAATCCGCAAAGGCTTGTCTCAACACTGGAAGCCCCTTATAGCTCTGGTAGGCGTGGTTGCCTGGCTTGCGGGCAGCCTCGACCAAAGCTTCGATAGCGGCCTGTGGCGGCATCCCGTCCGGAGCGCCTATTCCCAAATTGATTATCCTGTCTTCCCCGCGAGCCACACGCTCCGCATTGAGTGCGTCCATCTCTTTAAGTTTGCGGGAGAAGTAATATTCCTGAACAGATGATGTTCTTTTTGCCGGTTCAATGATCATGATTACATCGAAGATTTATATTCGCCTAAAATGTTAAGTCCTTCCATCAGAGGTCTGACCGCCCTGAGTGCCTGACGGTAGCGTCCGTAGGTCGCGAACTTGATGTCTGCATAGAAAAAGTACTGCCATTCCTGTCCGGGGATCGGCAGGGACTGGATTCTGGTGAGATTCATGTCGTAGAACGAGAGAATCGTAAGCACCTGCGCCAAAGAACCCGGCTTGTGAGGCAGGGTGAAGCAGAGGGACGCCTTGTTGATTTCACGGCGGGGAACCGTGATGGCGTCGTCCAGAATCAGGAAGCGGGTGAAGTTCTGCTTGTAGGTCTCGATGCTGCGGGCCAAGATCTCCAGCCCGTTCTGCTCAGCAGCAAGCTCTGAAGCCACAGCCCCTACTCCCCTCAAGCCCTCAGCGGCGATGTCGATTGCGCTCTTGGCCGTGTCCTCGGACTCCACCATCGTGATCCACGGGCAGTTACGCTCAAAAAACTGACGGGTCTGGTTGATGGCCATATAGTGCGTCCGAACCTCCTTTATGTTGTGGATGTCCTGTCCCGGAAGAGCCATAAGGTTCTGATGTATGGGGATATACACCTCACCCTTGATCTTGTAGGGGTTCGACCTAAGTAGCTCGAAATTCGGGATGAGACCTCCGGAGATCGTGTTCTCGATGGCCATCACCGCCGCCTGTGCCTCGCCGGATGCCACAGCCTTGAACAGTCCCTCGAAGGTCGGGCATTCCACGATGGATATTTCCTCCCCTCGCGCGGAATAGAACTCCCGTGCCGCCTGCTCGTGGAAGCACCCCCTGTAGCCTTGTATCGCGACTTTTGTCATATTCATCATCATTTCACGTCACCCTCCCCTTATGGGAGGGACTTGCTCTCACCGCAGCGGTGAAGAAATCAACCAAATAAAAAAAGCTGCCCGGAAAAGCACCGGACAGCCGTATATTCATCTACCTTTTTTCTGAATATTCCTGCACACGCTCGTCCGGTCCTCTACCTGCCGCGGTAAAAGAAATAAAATCCGAAAGAATAAAATCGTGTGCTCATCATCATAACGATGCAAAGATAGCAAAATCGGAAGAAAATGTTCCTAAAAATTTAATGAATATACCAAAATAGCGGATGAACATTCATTCAAGCCGCCTCAAGGCTTTCATTAGACGGTCAGTATCTCCTTCTCCTTCGCTGACACGAGCTCGTCAACCGCCTTCACTTTCGCATCGGTGACCTTCTGGATCTCGTCCTCACCTTCCTTGCGCACGTCCTCGGAGAACTCTCCGGCCTTCTCGGCCTTCTTCAGAGCGTCAACTCCATCGCGGCGGGCATTGCGGACAGCGACCTTGATGTTCTCGCCGGTAGCCTTGGCCTTCTTGATGAGCTCCTTACGTCTTTCCTCTGTGAGAGGCGGAACAGGGCAGCGGATGACCTCACCGTTGTTTGAAGGGGTGAAACCGAGGTTGGCGTTGATGATAGCCTTCTCGATCACAGGGATCATATTCTTCTCCCAAGGCTGGATGGCGATGGTCCTGGCGTCAGGAACAGTCACCGAAGCCACCTGAGGGACAGGTGTCGGAGTTCCGTAGTAATCCACGGTCACATTGTTGAGGATAGACGGATTGGCCTTTCCGACACGGTAGGTCTTGAGGTCTTCCTCAAGGAACAGCACTGAGTCTTCCATTTTGGACTTCACTCCGCTGATGATTTCTTTCGCTTTGTCTGTAAGCATAGTGTATTGTGTTAATTGTTATTTATCAATCTATTGTGGTCGTACCCTTGTCCGTTTCCAACAAGACTATTTATGGACAAGCGTCCCGACCTTCTCTCCGTTGACCAGTTTCAGCAGGTTGCCCTCGCCGTTCACATCGAAGACGATGATCGGCATATTCCCGTCATTGCATAGGGCGTATGCGGTCTGGTCGAGAACCTTGAGATGCTTCGCCATCGCCTCGTCAAAGGTCAGTTCATCGTACTTGACAGCGGTAGGATCTTTCTCTGGGTCAGCGGTATAGACTCCATCGACACGTGTTCCTTTCAGCACGACATCGGCCTTGATCTCAAGAGCCCTGAGAGCCGCGCCGGAATCAGTAGTGAAGAACGGGCTGCCCGTTCCCCCGGCGATGAGGGCAACGCCCCCCTCCTCCAGCACCTTGACGGCGTTGTCACGGTTATAGTAGCGTACAAGCGGTTCCATCGGAGTGGCTGAGAACACCTCTGCCTTCACGCCTTCGTCCTTGATGAACTGACTGAGCGCCAATGAGTTTATCACCGTAGCCAGCATTCCCATCCTGTCTCCCTCGACGCGGTCGAATCCCTTGTCAAGACCCTGGAGACCTCTGAATATGTTGCCCCCTCCGTTGACAATGGCGATCTGCAACCCGGCCTTCGCCGCCTGCGCGATCTCCTTTGAATATTTCCGCAGACTCTCCGGATCTAGTCCCTTTCCAACGGACCCGCCCAGGCTCTCTCCGCTCAATTTAAGCAAAACTCTCTTGTACATAGTGCTTTCCAGAATCTTAAATGGTTAATCAAGGCCTCCTCCAATCGGCATCCTCGCCTCCCGAAGCCATCCCGATTCACAAATATACAAAAAATAATAAGTTATAAGCCTAAGACATCGGAACTAAATCCCCTGAAACGCACCCCCGGAGCCTTGACCAATCACGACGGCCGCATTTTCTCCATATAATGCCACCGTCGTATGCGTTTTTGTCTTTGACAAGAGCAAAACCATCCATTTATGCTCCTTTGATCGTTCCAGAACCCTTCCTCGCGCCACTCCAAGACGACACTCCAGGGCAACGCTTTTGGCACTTATCGTCGCCCGAGAGTGCAGCGAGGCACGCTTGGGCGACACTTTCGTACCATTTTGTCGCTCGGTGGTGCAGGGCAGAATTACGTAAGTAAGGATGACGGGACTCTTCGGTGACAACACACACTCTTCGTCGCCCAGAAGCATAGCGGCAGACCTTTTCGTGAGCAGAACGCGCCGTCTCGCTCACGAGACAACCTCGGAAGACTCTCCCGTGAGCAGAATGCGCCGTCTCACTCACGAGACGACCTTGGAGCTGTCGTGCGCTACAGGAACTCTACGGGAACTCTATGGAAACTCTACGGGCGCTCCTCGATGCCGCCGAGGTGAGACCAGAGCCAGTGCGACTCATAGAGAGACTTGGTGCCTTTCGGGACGGTGACCTTGACGGCTGAGCGGTCTGTGCGGAAGAAAAAGAAGCTCGAAGGATCCGACTCTATCGTGGAAATCTTGTCGATGTCCTCTTTCGTTCTCCAGTTCAACTCGATCTCAAGAGGGGTTTTGGAGTCATTAAAGAATCTTGACTCAATATATTTTACTGATTCCGGGATGATGATCTTGTCGATACCCGTGAAAGTAAGCGAATAATGATCAATAACCTCCACGCCATCCTTGATGGCGAACACGCCGGTGGTCTTTTCAGGAAGCCAGGAGAGTACTTCTGTCTCTCCAGTATCTGCTGAATAATAGCGGTGCCTATACAACGCCCCGTCGTGGGTGTAGAAATAATACAGCTGGCTTTCCGAGGTCTTAGGTGTTGTGACTATCTCGAGTTTCGGACAGCGTTCAAACACCGGATTGCCTGTGTCGAACGAATTCATCGTGGAGGAGAATGTTATCCTTTCGAGATTTGGGCAATTATAGAAAGCCCAGGCGCCAATGTATTTAATCCCTTCGCCAAGGGTCACTGACTTAAGATCTGCACACTCGTAGAACGCGCGGCTTCCTATATGAACGACCGAATATGTGATCCCGCCATATTCAATCTGTCCGGGGATGGAGATATTCCCGCCGTATTTGATTCCGTCAGGATCGGGAATCACCCTTGCCAGGTTTGGACCATAAAAATATTCATACCACAGTCCGCCTACCTCGAATTTTGATTCCGCTTTTTTCACGGTGACGGTGCAGTAGGACTTGAAGCCGCCGTCTTCGGTTGTCACGCAGATCTTCGCCGTTCCGGCGGCGATGCCTTGCACGTTGCCTTCGGAATCGACTGTCGCGACGGACGGTGATTCTGACTCCCATTTCACATTCTGGTTGGTCGCGTCCGCCGGTCTGATCGTGTAAGAGAGTTTGGAGGTGCCGCGTACGGACAGGGTCACCGCCCACGGATTGACCTCCACGCCGGTCACCGGAACCACCTTGGCCTTCACCGTCACCTTGCAGGTCGCCGTCTTCCCGCCGTCCTCGGTCGTCACCGTGATCACAGCCTCGCCGGCCTTCACGGCAGTCACCCTGCCGGCGCCGTCGACCGTGGCGACCTCAGTCTTGTCCGAACTCCACGTCACCTTCCGGTTGTCCGCGTTGTCGGGCTTCACCGTGGCCGTAAGTGTTCCCGTCTCACCCTCGGTCAATGTCAGCTCCGTCTTGTCCAGAGTGACCTCCGTCACGTTTACCGCCTTGGCCTTCACCGTCACCTTGCAGGAGGCCGTCTTCCCGCCGTCCTCGGTCGTGACCGTGACCACAGCCTCGCCAGACTTCACGGCAGTAACCCTGCCGTCGCCGTCGACCGTGGCGACCTCCGTCTTGTCCGAACTCCACGTCACCTTCCTGTTGTCAGCGTTGTCGGGCCTCACCGTGGCCGTAAGCGTCTCCGTCTCACCCTCGGTCAGGGTCAGTTCGGTCTTGTCCAGAGTGACCTCCGTCACGTTTACCGCCTTGGCCTTCACCGTCACAGCGCAGGTGCCGGACTTGCCCTCCGCCGTCGCGGTGACGGTCGCGGTGCCGGGTCTGAGGCCATGGACGGTGCCGGCCTTGTCAACAGTGGCGACGCTCCGGTCGGACGACGACCACGCCACGGCCCTGTCGGACGCGGCTTCGGGAGAGACCCTGGCGGACAGTGCGGCAGATCCGCCCTCTATGATCTCTATCCGGGACGGGGTGACGGTCACGGATGAGACTCCGACAGTCACCTCCTTCTTACCGCAGGAGGTGATGAGAAGGATGGCGGCGGCAGCCGTCAGCAGCGCGCGCCGTGTGTGTGTGTGTGTGTAAAAACGCTCATATCGATTGATGTTTTGGTTATAGTCTCGTGAGTCCTATGAGTTCAGCGATGCTTTGGTAAATAACTTGGCGACCATCGGTCACCCTTTCGGTCTGTATCCCGCTCCTGCCTTGCGTCACCGGCACGGGACGTGTCGTCATGGCAGGCGTCAGGACAAAAATAATAAAAATTTCCAAATATCAAACGAATATGCCGGATATAATGGCCGCACGACCATGCGACCGGCCCCCTGCCCCCTCCCAACGACAGGAGCAGAGACGACGAATCATTCCACTTCAATCCGACGGATACGTGATTTGTGGTTTGGAAAATGTTTACTATCTTTGAATGACAGATAACGAATTGGCTATGTTGTACCCTATAGGAATGCAGAGTTTCTCGGAAATCCGCGAAGGTGGATATGTTTATGTGGACAAGACCGCGGCGGTCTTCAGTCTCGCATAAACAGGGAAATATTATTTCCTGAGCCGTCCGCGACGCTTCGCAAAGAGCTGTACCAATCCTATCTCCTGGCCACTTTGGTACACCAGACAAGCCCCTCCTGTACCAAGCCTATCTCCTGGCCACTTTGGTACACCAAACAAGCCCCTCCTGTACCAATCATATCTCCTGGCGACTTTGGTACAGAAAGTCTCTTCTTAATCCAGCACCGAAAAGAGATGGCGGCTGAAAGTCTCCTCTTAGCCACCATCTCTTACTCTGAAATCCGGAACTACCTTGTAATCTTCATGTTGCCGACATAGAGTCCCCACTCGCCGTCCTGTACGATCGGAACCGGGACACCGTCAAGGTTGTTCTCGTAGTGAGGAGCCTTGAGGTAGGTGTGGGAGTGGCCGCCTACGACGAGATCCACGTTGCGGGTGCGGCGGACAAGCATCTGATCCAGATACGGCTCGTTCTCGAAACCGATGTGGGTGAGGGCGATCACAAGGTCGCACTTCTTCTCGGTCTTCAGGTACTCGGCCCACTTGTTGACCACCTCGGAGTTCTCATAGCCCGGGATCATGTCGGAGACCTCCTTAGAGACAAGTATGGTGATGTCCGGCATAAGGCCTATGATGCCGATCCTCATTCCGGCCTTCTTCAGGATAGTGTACGGCTTGACATACTGAGACAGAGACACTTTCGAGAAATCATAGTTGGCGCAGACCACAGGACACTTGATCTTGGCAAGTCGGCGCGCGAGCTCATCCACACCGTTGTCGAACTCATGGTTGCCCAAAGTCACGCAATCGTACTTCATCGCGTTGATCAGATCGATCTCGATGTCGCCTCCGAGCACGGAGAAATAGGACGTGCCCTGATCGAAGTCGCCGGCATGGAGGAGCAGCACGTTCCTCTTTCCGTCAGCCTTCACGACACTGTCGCGGTAGGCGGCGCGCTCGATCACTCCGCCCATACCCTCATGCTCACCTGAGCGCTCCGGCTCAAGATGGCTGTGGGTGTCATTGACGTGGAGTATGGTAAGTCTCTTCTGGGCCGCGGCGTCGATGTTAGCGATGGCCGCGAGCAGGCATATTCCTAAAATAAAACGTCTCATTTGCTGTCCCCCTCCTCATGGATTGTGATCCAGTTCTGGTTCTGGTACTCGATAGGCTTCCCGGCGGCGGTGAGGCTCTGCACATAGGCGAGCATCGTGTCGTAGAGGTAGCCGTTGCACATTATGACCTCCTCGGCGTTCCTAGCCACCTTGTAGCCGTCGCCGCCGTCCAGAAGGAAGTTGAGTGTCGCCACTCCGTAGAGCCTGTCATCGTCCAGCGGTTCGCCGCCGATGGTGGCCGAGACAATCTTGCCGTTCCTGGCCACGACCTTCACGCCACCGACGATCTGGAACGTGGAAGCCGCCATCTGGTCCAGCAGCGCGCGCACGTCACGCCCGCGCAAAGCCACGTAGCAGAGGTTGTTACGGAACGGGAACATCGACATTATGTCATCGTAGAGAACCTCTCCCGCCGGCATGTCGATCCTGACCCCACCTCTGTTGGCGATACCGATGTCCACCCTCTTGCCGGTGCTGTCGGCGGTCGCGCGAATCAGCTCGTCAATGTACCAGTCATAGATCTCGCACTCCGGATAGGTGCGCACCATCTCACGTGTCGAATGGCCGATGACGGTCTTGACCTTTGCCATCGCAGGCTGGGCGTCAAGCATTATCCGGGCCACATTCTTCACAGTCCCCTTGCGGAACTTCCTGCCGTTCGGCGCATAGTAGGTACATCCTTTTACCGTACCCATCGCTTCCTCAACGTTCGATGCGTTGGAAGCCACGACACCTGTGCGGTGGCCGTCAACCGGATCCGTCGTCCAGGTGATTGTCCGCTCCTGCGCGCAAAGGCAAAGCCCTCCCGCCAGGAACATGATCATAATTAGTGTTTTCCTCATAAGTGAATATTAATATGGTTAATAAAGTAGCACATTATCGCGGCTGCCCGCGGCGGTGCGACTGACAAGAAGCTATTTCATCCTCAGCCACTTCCACAAATCCTTGAACGTGGACTTCTTGCCGAACATCAGGATTCCCACCTTGTAGATCTTGGCGGAGAGCCAGGCGCAGCCGAAGAAAGTCACAAGGAGCAGGACGATCGAGACCACAAGCTGCCACATCGGAACCCCGTAAGGGATCCTGGCCAGCATCACGATCGGCGAGGTGAACGGAATCATCGAACCCCACACAACCACTCCGCTGTCAGGGTTCTGGAACGCCATCAGGATGATGAAATAAGCGATCATCAACGGGATGGTCAGAGGCATCTGAAGCTGCTGCGAGTCGCCTTCATTCTCGACGGCGGAACCCACGGCGGCAAACATCGACGCATAGAGCAGGTAGCCGAGGATGAAGTAGATAAGGAATGAGACTATCAGTTTCACCCAAGGAATGTTCACGAGCGTGCCGATGATGACGCTCATCTCGTCAGGCTCGCCGGCCACGGCTGCGGTCGAGTCGGCGGCCGCTCCCAGGGTGGCGGTTGTCCCGCCAAGTGCCTGCATCTGATCCGGAGAGACACCCATCGTCTGGGCCATCATCTCTGGGTTGCCGGCCATACCGGTGAGCATGTCCTTGCCTACCACACTAGTGGCGACGGTGACCAGCACGCCGGTCAGAACAATCCAGAGGAAGAACTGGGTCAGCGCCACAAGAGCCACGCCGATGATCTTGCCGAACATCAGGTCGATGGCCTTGACGGACGAGATCAGCACCTCTACCACCCTGCTGGTCTTCTCCTCGATGACACTGGACATCACCTGCCCGCCGAACATCATGATGAACATCCAGATGATGATGCCCAGAAGCATGGAGATGATCATGTATATCCCTGACTCCGAGACAGTCTCGTTGCCTTTTTCGTCCATCGTGTACTCCGTCACCTTGACATCGGCCTTCACCTCGTCCATGATCTTGGAAAGGTTGTCGATGCCGTACTGCTGCACACGGTACTCCTCTACCGCGTCATTGGCCTTCGCGGTAAGCCCCGAAGTGAACTCCACTCCGAGCGGGTCCTTTGAATATGTCTGGACGGAGACCGTCTTCTTGACGGAATCCAGCGGAGACACTACTACCAGGACATTCTTCCCGTACTCGTCCAGACGTGCCTTGACCGAATCGGGATTCTCGGAGGAATAGTCCGTGAACGTAAGCCGGTCTGTGTCCTGCAGGTGGCTCATCACGATGCCGGAGCGGTCAACCACGGCGACATCCTGCTTCCTTTCCTTCGTCCCGGCCATGATCAATCCGACAATTATCATGGTCGCCGCGAAAATCAGCGGCACAAGTATCGTGGTGACAATGAAGGACTTCTTCTTGACGCGGGTGAGATATTCCCTCGCTATGACAGTCTTTATTATTCTGAAATTCATGACTATGCCTCCTCGGTTACAAGTTTTATGAATATGTCGTTCATCCTCGGGATCAGTTCCTTGAACGAGTTGACGATGATGTCCTGACCGAGCAGGACAGAGAGCGCGTCATTGGAGGACACGTTCTCCCCGAGAGTCAGCACGGCGGTGTGCCGTCCGGCGTTATCCTCGTCGGAAAGGACCTTGAATATTCCTTCGGCATCCTTCACCCTGTCCTCGCCGGTATAGACCAGCTCGATGTTGTTGTTGCCGTATTTGTGACGGATCTCGTTGACCCCGCCGGTAATCACCAGATGCGATTTGTTGATGAGGGCGATGTTGTCGCACAACTCCTCGACAGACTCCATATTATGTGTCGATAGGATGATTGTGGCCCCCTCGTCCTTCAAACGAAGGATCTCCTTGCGGATCAGTTCGGCGTTCACCGGGTCGAAACCGGAGAACGGCTCGTCCAGAATCATCAGTGACGGCTTGTGCACAACGGTCGTGATGAACTGGACCTTCTGGGCCATACCTTTGGACAGTTCCTCGACCTTCTTCTTCCACCAGTCCTGGATTCCGAAACGCACAAACCATTCCTTCAACGCCTTGCGGGCCTCGGCTGCGCTCATGCCCTTCAACTGGGCCAGATACATTGCCTGGTCGCCGACCTCCATCTTGCGGTAGAGTCCCCGCTCTTCAGGCAAATAGCCTATCTTTTCGACATCCGACTGCGTTATCGGACGACCGTCGAACAAAACTTCTCCACCATTAGGAATAGTTATCCGGTTAATGATGCGGATCAGCGTGGTCTTTCCGGCACCGTTAGGCCCCAGCAGACCGAATATTCCGCCTTTAGGGACGCTCACACTGACGTTGTCAAGCGCGACCTTCTCCCCGAAGTTCTTGCAGACATTCCTGCACTCGATAATATTCTCACTCATATACTTAAAATCTTGCTTGTCAATTCAACGAGCAGTTCGCCCGGAGTGGCTTCCCCAGCATCTCCTCCTTTGCCTTTGTAGTCATATTCACAAAGAAGGGAGATCACCTCCATCGCCTTGCGGACCGGGTAGTTGGCCACCGCAATGTCATATTCCTTCCAAAAGTAAGGGTTCACGCCTTGCAGGGCGGCAGCGACGGCGGTTCTGTCCGGATATCGGTTCTTTTCCTTCAACGCGGCGTATTTCAGGATTCTGGCGAAATGGGTGTAAAGGGCGCTTAGCGCCATCGGCATGGCGAACTTCGCCGCCTCACCCATGCGCGCGGCTATTCTCAAAGCCTTCGCCCCGTTTTTCGCCGAAAGTTCCTTGGTCAGCTCAAACACGCTGAACTCACGGCTGATGCCGACATTCCGTTCGATGTCCGAGACAGTTATCTGCTTCGCTCCCTCCGGGAGATTCTTCAGCATCTTGTCGGTCTCGACGGCGATGCCGAGCAGGTCCTGCTGGAAATACTGCCCGTCCGGCAGCGTAACGTCCGCGCGCGCGATGGACACGACGCGGTTTTTGAGCGTCATGGCGGCGTTGACATCGTCCACGCCCTGAAGCTTCACGACGAGCATGCCCTTGTGCACGCGGCTGTGCGCGACGTGCACGGGCG
>OLZZ01000890.1_pt1 | contig 11771 bp, 8 predicted proteins | sample 1673571 | NCBI WGS metagenome assembly OLZZ01 (sample SAMEA103958115, study PRJEB25191) | human gut metagenome | biome: human-associated habitat [ENVO:00009003]; feature: intestine environment [ENVO:2100002]; material: feces | place: Germany | collected 2013/2015 | reverse complement strand
GGCGGTTTGAGCCGTGAGAGGGAGGGAATGAAGGAGGGAACGTTCCTGCAATAGTTCCGGTAGGCGTCTCCGAAAAGGGTGAGGAGCCTTTCCTGTTCCTTTCTGATGACGGACGGGTAGTAGATTCCGAACGCCAGCGCCGTAAGCAGGGGGATGGTGAAGGTCTCCGTAGCGCAGGATACGCCTATGCCGCCAACGAAGCTGAAGAAATAGAGCGGGTTGCGGCACATGGAGTATGGCCCGTCAGTAACCAGGACGTTGTTTTTATAACCTGCAATGTAGAGGGAGCACCAGATGCGCCCGAAGGCGCCTATGCCGGCCATGAAGCAGGCCAGGAGCATGAGGCTTTCTTCAATGAGAGGAGACGTTTCCCAGCGGGATTCCCCGAAGAGCAGGGAACAGCCGATAGCCAGACCGAAAATCAGGGAGATGAGGGTGCGGAAACGTTCGTTGAGTGATTTTGCGTGGGCTTGCATGACGTCGAACGGAAGATAATAAAAAATGCTACTGATTCCCGGCAATGGCATGAAGATGTTTTCCGTGACGTTTTCGTCACTCGTCTGGAAAACAAAACAGCCTGTACGCGTGGGCATACAGGCTGTTGAGGAAAAGGACCGGAGAAAAGGTCAGGCGCGCCTGCGGCGCAGCATCAGGGAAGCCAGCCCCAGCAGGCTGAGGGTGGCCGTAGCAGGTTCCGGCACGGCTCCCGCCACAACGTACTGCACTTTGACATTCCCGTCTTCCGTGTAGAGATAGTACTGGCCCTGGTAGTCTGCGGCGTTCCCTTCCATGATTCCGGATGCCTTGGTCAGTGCTCCGCCGTCTTCAGCGGTGAAGTCTCCCAGGGAAATGGAACCGCCGTTAAAGCCGGCGGAGGTAATCAGCGTGCGGGTAACAAACTGGAATTCTCCAGCAGCCAGATCCGTGGATGTGGTGGCCAGCGTACCGGAAACGGAGAAGTCCGAAGCCCCCCATATTTTTTGGTTGACGTTCATGATGCCTCCAATGCCGAAGACAAGGCGGGCGCCGTTGCCGCCGGAATCAATCCCGCAGACACCAAGGTTGAAGGTGCCGTCCAGGATGATGTCACTGCTTTTAAAGTCCACTTGTGAGAGGGAGAGAGCGGAACCTGCTCCAATGGTGACATTTCCCGTCCAGCGGGTTCCCCCCACCGTAACATTGCTGTTGCCTGTGACAGTAATGCTGCCGCCATCGGATGTGTCCACCATGGAGCCGCTGAGGGTGATGGTTCCGGTGTTATTAAAAATTACATCCGGTCCCTGGTTGTTGCCGCGGGCGGGTACACCGTTGCTCCAGTTGTCTGCATTGCCCAGTTCATAGGTGTTGCCTTCCGTAGGGCCAGCATTGCCGGTCCATTCCGTGACCATGCTGGCGGCATTAGCGGAGATGCATGATCCGCAGAGGATTGCAGCAATAAATAAGTTTTTTTTCATATTAAAAACAGAAATAATTTGATCAATAAGGCCAGAAGAAATGCTGACGTTGCCGCGATGCTACCGGTTTAACAATCCGGGGTCAAGATTTGATTCTAAGAGAAAATAACTTGCGTAGACTTTCCTTTCGTATCAGAGGACGTTTTCATGAAATCAAGCCCGACTGGCATCATCGGTTTCCAATGAAAACTCAACAGGCCTTTGCGGTATTTAAATTTGCAATAAAATTTTGAGAATTCCCTTTTCTGGAAATAGTTACATGTAGAAAGAACGTATCATTTCAATGACCGTAGAAACTTGTAACTTTTCCCGAATCAAACAGAATTTTCTTCGGTTTCAGCCTGTAACGGATTGTTAATCCGCAGAGAACAGGCACAGACAGCGAGAGGTTTTATTCGCTTTCCTGGTCGTGTTCATCTGCCTCACGTGTGGAGAAGCGCATGAGTTCCGCTTCAAAGTGGAGCGGAACGTCCCCCGTGGGGCCGTTGCGGTTTTTGGCCAGATGCAGATTGGCCCGTCCGGCCATTTGCTGGCGTTTTTCCTCATCTTCCGCATAATAGGCGGAGCGGTAGAGCAGGCCGATCATGTCTGCGTCCTGTTCGATGGAGCCGGATTCACGAAGGTCGGAGATGCGGGGGACGCCCAGGCTGGCTCCCGTGCGGCTTTCCGGGCCGCGGTTGAGCTGGGCCAGAACGATGACGGGCACTTTGAGTTCCTTGGCCAGGGCTTTCAGGCCGGCGGATATTTCCGCCACTTCCCGTTCACGACTGTTGGCCGCCTGTTTGGAGTGGGAGCGCATGAGCTGGAGATAGTCCACACCAATGGCGGCCAGACCTCCCTGATCCCTCATGACACGGCGCGCTTTGGCCCGGAGTTCGTTGATGGAGATGGCTGCGGTATCGTCAATGACAAGCTGGGAAGCTCCCACTTCCTTGACCGCTTGCTTGAAATGCTTCATTTCAAGCTGGGTGAGGTTGCCTCTCTTGATGATTTCCCGGCTGCGGACTCCGGAGCGGGCAAAAAGAAGGCGTTCCACAATTTGGACTGCGGGCATTTCACAGGAAAAGAGCAGAGTAGGCTTTTTTTCGTTAAGCGCGATGTGCTCAATGATGTTGAGCAGAAAGGAGGTTTTACCCATGGAGGGGCGGGCGGCGATGATGAACATGTCCCCCGGTTTAAGCCCGTTGCTTTTTTTGTCCAGTTCCTCAAATCCCGTGGTCAGTCCCTGGATTTGGCCTTTGCTTGCGATGAATTTTTCAAAATTGGTGACGGCTTGTTTAAGGATGCTGGCCAGGCTTTGTTCATCCTTGGCGCTGTTATAGCGTTCCCGTATCTGGAAAATATGGGTTTCCACAGAATCCAGCAGTTCCGCTACGTCGTCCGGATTGTCAAAGGCCTGCGTGGTGGACTGGTTGGCTATGTCAATGATGGAGCGAAGGATGAATTTGTCCTTCAGGACATTGAGGTAATGCTCAAAATAGGCTCCGGTAGTGGTAAAGGTGTATATTTCTGCCAGGCCCGCGCTTCCGCCCACGGCTTCCAGCTGGTGCATGTCTTCCAAAGCCTGGGTGATGGAAACGATGTCAATGGGTTCGTTTTTGTTATAGCGGGCCTGGAAAAGGCGCCAGAGCAGCTTGTGCGCGGGGAGGTAGAAGTAGTCCTCCGTCATGCCGATGGTCACGCACTGCCCCACGTAAGTGGCCGGGTCCATGGCCATGAGGGCCAGCACTCCTTTTTCCGGGCCGGGAGCCTGCGGAATGTCTCTGAGGTCCAGGGACGGGGTTTTGCGGGGTGCCCTGGTCAGTTCCAGCGGGGGAACGGCAGTGGTGGTTGTCGTAGTTTCCATGGTGAGGCTGCTGGATGGGTGGCATCCGGCCAGAAAGGATAGCACAACGGAGGGCGCCGGGCAATAGGCAACGTTGTAAATTCGGAAAAGCCCCGTTCCGTCAACGGGACGTCTTTCCGCTCTTTTCCTGTTCCTTCCTCAGCCTCAACTGGCCGCAGGCGGCGTTGATGTCATGGCCTTTTTCATACCGCATGGTAACGGGGATGCGCGCCTTGTGAACTGCATCCCGGAAGGAACGGCAGCGTTCTTCCGAAGGGCGTTTCCACGGGAGCCCCTCCACGGTGTTGTACGGGATGAGATTGACTTTGGCGTGCAGGCGTTTGGCGAGCCGGACGAGATGGGACGCGTCTTTCGGAGAGTCGTTGATGTCCCGGATGAGGATGTATTCCAGCGTGGGCATCTGGTTTCTTCCCCTGCTCCATTCTTCAAGGGCCGGAATGAGCTGGGAGAGCGGCCATTTTTTGTTGACCGGCATGATTTGGTCGCGAACTTCGTCCGTGGCTCCGTGCAGGGAAACGGCCAGACGGATTTGCCTGGGATAGGCCGCCAGTTTTTTCAGGCCGGGCACGAATCCCGACGTGGAGATGGTGATGTGGCGCGCCCCTATTTCCAAACCGCGGTGGGAAGTGATGATTTCCAGGGCATCCACCACGTTGTCAAAATTGGAAAGGGGTTCCCCCATGCCCATGAAGACGATGTTGTTGACCCGTTTTCCCGCGATGGCTTCCGCGGAGAGAATCTGCCCGATGATTTCCCCCGTGGTGAGGTGGCGTTTAAGGCCCAGCAGCCCGGAAGCGCAGAATTTGCAGCCGAAGGCACAGCCTACCTGGGAAGAAACGCAAAGGGTGACGCGCTCCGATTTTTCTCCATTTTCCGCTGCTGCGGCAGGGATGATGACGGATTCTACCAGGCTGCCGTCTTCCATTCTGGTGAGGAATTTCCGTGTGGTGTCCGCAGAGCCGTGGATTTCCACAATTTCCGGCGTGTGGAAACGGAAATTTTCCGCCAGCAGATTTTTGAGCGCGGGGGGGAGGTTGCTCATCGCGTCAAAGGTGGTGACGCGCTTGCGCCACACCCAGTCCAGAACCTGCTGGGTGCGGAATTTGGTGTGCCCATGTTCCGTCAGGAAGGCGAGCAGCTTTTCCTCCGTCTGGGCGGTGATGAGGGGAAGCGGTGGCATGGATTTGAGGCGGTCCCGTTACAGCAGGGAATCCACGTAGCGGTCCCGGTTGAAGGGTTCAAAGTCTTCGGCTCCTTCCCCCGTTCCCAGAAAGGAGGGGGAAATGTGCATTTCATCCATGATGGCTACGGCCACGCCTCCCTTTCCGGAACCGTCCATTTTGGTGATAATGACGGAGTCCAGGGGCGTTGCTTTATGAAATTCCCTGGCTTGTGCCAGGGCGTTAGCGCCTGTAGTGGCATCCACTACCAGCAGGGTGCTGTGGGGGGCGGATGCATCCTGCTTTGCGAGAGTCCGGCGAATTTTGGAGAGTTCCTCCATGAGGTTGTGGCGCGTATGGAGGCGCCCCGCGGTATCGCAAATGAGGTATTGGAAGCCTTCCCTGATGGCCTGCGTATGGGCCTCATAGCAGACGGAGGCCGGATCCTGGCCGGGTGCTCCCTTGCAGATGGGGATATTCAGCTTGTCCGCCCAGCTTTGAAGCTGTTCCACGGCGGCCGCGCGAAAAGTGTCCGCCGCAGCCAGAAGGACGCGGGAGCCCTGTTTTTGCAGCAAATGGGCCAATTTGACCGCAGAAGTAGTTTTCCCGGTGCCGTTGACGCCCACGACCAGAATGACCAGCGGTTTGCCTTCCGGAGGGACGGGCAGGGACGGAGCGGTGGAAGGAAAGGCCCGGCGGAGCACTTCACGGGTGGATTCCACCAGATTTTCCGCATCCAGGCCTTTGCTTTCCTTCAGCTGGTCCGCAATACCCATGGCGCGCCTGATGCCGATGTCCGCGGCTACCAGCTCAGCTTCCAGTTCTTCCCAGTCTATCCGGGAGCTTCGGGAGAATTTGGTGAATAGTTTTTTAAAGAATCCTGCCATGGCGCGAAGCGGAGTTATGCCGGGTGTTCCGTTTTTGAGATTCCGGCCAGGACGCCGTTGACGAAGCGGGGGGATTCCGCTGAGGAGAAGCGTTCCGACAGGCGGATGGCCTCCGAGATGACGATGGGAGCCGGGAGGTCTTTGCGATGAAGGAGTTCATAGGCGCCCAGGCGCAGGATGGCGCGGTCAATGGCGCTGACGCGTTCCGGGGAGTAGTTTTCCAACGTGGAGTCGATGGCGGCGTCCAACCCGTCCCGGCGGCGCAGGATGTCTTCCCCCAGGGTTTTGGCTTCCCGGTAGAGTTCATCCGCATCCCGTCCTGCCTCCACCACTTTTTTTATTTCCGCCAGGGAGGGGCGGTCGTCCGGGTGGATGAGGCAGTTGATGCGGTCATTGATTTCCTGGAGTTTCCTGCAGGAGGAAATGAGGGAGGGCCAGATTGCGTTGTAGGCTGGGAAGTCCTTGAGCGTGTCCAGCAGGCGGCGGCGCATCTGCATCAGCGCGGTATTGAGTTCCTGGGCGGCGTCGCAGGCGGCGGAAAGCGAACCCTTGTCATTGGCGGGGTCTTCGTGCAGGGCTTTTTTCAGCCGGAGCAGGGCGGCGTTGAATTCTCCTTCCTTGGTCAGCAGGTCCTGAAGCTGGTCGCGGACGGGCAGGGTAAGAGGGTCTTGCTGCAGTTTGTCCGCCGTTTCCCGCGCACGGGTGATGAAGAGGCGCAGCTTGTCCGGATAGTCCCTTGTCAGGTGGCCGGAGACGGCCTTGGCCTTGAGTTTGCAGTAGTCTCCCCGGAAAGGTTCCATCAGGATATCCCAGATTCCCTCCTGTTCCGTTTCCGGCGTCTGGGAGGCGGCGTAAAGGTATTGGAGGGCGGCTTGTCTGATTTGGTTGCGTGAGAGCATGGCGATAGAGAAGAGAGAGTAATAGGTATTATTGCCGGAGCAGGGAGTTGAGGAAGAGTTCCGCCATGCGGGCAGCGGTGCGGGCCGCTTCACGGCCGCGGTTGAGCTGAGAGGCGATACAGCGGGCGAAGGCCTGCTTTTCATCATTCAGCAGCAGGACTTCATGAATGACGGGGGTGGTGAATTCCAGGGCGAGCTGCATCAGGGCCTGGGTAATGGTGGAGCCGATCAGGTCCGCGTGGTCTGTGCTGCCGCGCAGGATGACCCCCAGAGCCACCACGGCATCAGGACGTTTTTCCGGAGAGCGGGAGAGAACGGATTTAATGGACACCGGAATTTCAAAGGCTCCCGGTACGCGGATGATTTCCAGGCGGACCGAGGGAAGCACGGTTTTCAGTTCTTCCGAGCAGTTTTCTACCAGGGCCTGGGTGTATTGTTCGTTGTATTCCGAGGCGACGATGCAGATTTTGGCGCGCGTGCCCGTGGCGCGCTGGCGGCGGGGACATGAAGGGATGGAGTGGAAAGTTACAGGATGTGGCCCAGCTTGCATTTTTTGGTAGCCAGGTATTTGCTGTTTTGTTCGTTGGGTGGGATGATGAGAGGAACCTGTTCCGTGATTTTTATGCCAAAGCCCTCCAGCCCCACGATTTTCCGCGGGTTGTTGGTAAGCAGACGCAACTGGTTTGCTCCCAGGTCATGCAGGATTTGCGCGCCGATGCCATAGTCGCGCAGGTCGTCCGGATAGCCGAGCTTGAGGTTGGCTTCCACGGTATCCAGACCCTGTTCCTGAAGTTTGTAAGCCTTGAGTTTCGCCGCCAGGCCGATGCCTCGGCCTTCCTGCCGCAGGTAGAGCAGGACGCCTCCTTCCTGGGCGATGCGGCGCATGGCGGTGTGCAACTGGCTGCCGCAGTCGCAGCGGCGGGAGCCGAAGACATCACCCGTCAGGCATTCACTATGCACGCGCACCAGCGTGGGTTTGTCCGGGGAGATTTCCCCGTGAACCAGGGCCAGGTGGAGAGCACCGTCCAGCTGGGATTCATAGAGGCGGCAGGTAAAGTCACCGTAGTCTGTGGGCATGTTGACGGTTTCCACCAGCCGGATTTGCTTTTCCTTGGCCCGGCGGTATTCAATGAGCTGGGCTACGGTGCAGGCTTTCAGACCATGTTTTTTCTGGAATCCTCCCAAGTCCCCGATGCGGGCCATGGTCCCGTCTTCCTTCATGATTTCACAGCAGACGCCGGCGGGCTGGAGGCCTGCCATGCGCACGAGGTCAATGGTGGCTTCCGTATGGCCGGCGCGGCGCAGCACTCCGCCGGGAACGGCGCGGAGAGGGAATGTGTGACCCGGCTGAACAAAGTCGTTGACGGTGGCTTTGGGGTCCGCCAGCGTGCGAATGGTGAGGGAGCGTTCCGCGGCGCTGATGCCCGTAGTGATGTCATGGGCCGCATCCACGGAGACGGTGAACGCTGTGGACATGTTTTCCCGGTTGACGGAGGTCATGAGCGGGAGTTGGAGGGCGTCCGCCCGTTCCGGTGAAAGAGGTGCGCAGACGAGGCCCCTGGCGTGGGTAACCATGAAGTTGATGGCTTCCGGCGTGGCGAATTCGGCGGCAATGATCAAGTCTGCCTCATTTTCACGCCCAGGGTCGTCCGTAACGATGATCATCCGTCCCTGCCGTATTTCTTCCACTGCTTCTTCAACGGTGCAGAATTGAAGTTGATTGTCCATAAAAGGGGATGAAGAGAGGTTATTTTTGTTTTTTTGCCCAGGAGTCCTTGAGAGCCACCGTGCGGTTGAAAACAGGACGACGGCCCGGTACATGGTCCCTGCGGTCCGCCACAAAGTAGCCGAGACGTTCGAACTGGCAGCGGAATTCTGGTTCGGCTCCGGCCAGGGAGGGTTCCAGCTTGGCGTTTGTGATGACGGTCAGCGATGAGGGATTCATGACGGACAGGAACCCTTCTTCAGCAGCGTCCGGGTTTTCTTCCGTAAAAAGGCGGTCATAGATGCGGATTTCTCCGTCCACCGCGTATTTGGTGCTTACCCAGTGAATGGCGGCGCGACACTGGATTCCTTCCGGAGGGTTGGAGCCGATGGTGCCGGGAATGTGTTCGCAGAAGATTTCCGTGATAGTTCCCTCCGCATCCTGCTTGTAGTCCGTGCAGGTGATGCAGTAGCCCCCCCGGAGGCGTACGGTGCGGCCGGGGGCCAGACGGAAGTATTTTTTAGGAGGGTCCAGCATGAAGTCGTCCCGTTCAATCCAGACTTCCCTTGTGATGGGGAGGCGGCGGACGCCCTCTTCCGGTTTTTCCGGATTGTTCAGCACTTCAGCCATTTCTTCCGCGTTTTCCGGCAGGGTGGTGATAGTGACCTTGAGGGGATTGAGCACGGCCATGCGGCGCGGCGCGTTGGCATTCAGGTCTTCCCTTACGCTGTATTCCAGCAGGGCCACATCTGTGAAGCCGTTGAATTTAGTGATGCCTATGGTGTGGCAGAAGTTGCGGATGGCGGCAGGAGTGTAGCCCCGGCGGCGCATGCCGGAGACGGTGGGCATCCGTGGATCGTCCCAGCCGGAGACGTGTCCTTCCTGCACCAGTTGCAGCAGCTTGCGCTTGCTCATGACGGTGTAGGTAAGGTTCAGGCGGGCGAATTCCGTCTGGCGCGGGCGTGCCGGGACGGGGCAGTTTTCAATGACCCAGTCATAGAGGGGGCGGTGGTTTTCAAATTCCAGCGTGCAGAGGGAATGGGTGATGTGTTCGTAGGCATCTTCCAGCGGGTGGGCGAAGTCATACATGGGGTAAATGCACCAGGAACTGCCCGTGTTGTGGTGTTCCGCGAACATGATGCGGTACAACACGGGGTCCCGCATGTTCATGTTGCTGGAGGCCATGTCTATCCTGGCTCGCAGGATGGCTCTGCCTTCCGGGATTTCTCCGTTTTTCATGGCCTGGAAGCGTGCCAGGTTTTCTTCCACGGAGCGGTTGCGGTAGGGTGATTCCTGTCCGGGCACGTTCACGTTGCCCCGCTGGGCGCGTATTTCCTCCACCGTTTGTTCGTCTACGTAGGCCAATCCCTTGCGGATGAGGGAAACGGCGCATTCGTAAAAGAAGTCGAACATGTTGCTGGCAAAGAAAAGGTTATCGCCCCAGTCAAAGCCCAGCCAGCGGATGTCTTCCTGAATGCTGTCCACATATTCCTGGTCTTCCTTGCTGGGGTTGGTGTCGTCAAAACGCAGATGGCAGCGCGCACCCGGAAATTCTTGGGCGATGCCGAAGTTGAGGCAGATTGATTTGGCATGTCCGATATGAAGATACCCATTGGGTTCCGGGGGAAAGCGTGTTACCGGGGCCTGATGCTTGCCGGAGGCAAGGTCATCAGAAATCATATCGCGGATGAAATCTCGGCGTTCGGCAGGCTGCAATGACATGGCGAAAATTCTACTACCAAATTTCCTCTTCTGCAAGCGTGTTCACTCGGAATGACGTGAGGCGGGAAGAGGAGCATGAAGAGCGTTTTTATCTTTTTCCAATGGCCCGTGTTGTAAAATTCAAATAATTTATATCAAGGTGCGTTTGGAAATTGAGCCCCTGATAAGGGAGACTGAAAAATTTCCAGCTTTTCGCCAGGGGAAGATGGGAATTTTCCCTTTACCTTGTTTTCCGAAGTTTGCGGAATGGTTTTCGATTAAATGTTATTTTCAATGAGAGCGGTTTGAGCGAGTTTTTACATTCAGAAAAAAATCAGAGAGTCGAAATGAAAAGGAGAAATGATGGAAATAGGAGCCGATGGAAGTTTCTTGCATATTTTCGCGGGGTACATGGTAAGAGGAAAGTTGGGAAGACAGGTATTGCAAAAGAATGAAAAACGTGCATATTGGAGCCCGGTGAATCTGAATTGTCCACAGTGCAAACGACATATCAATGTGCCTTCTTCCGCGGAGGGTTCTATGGTGAATTGCAGCAAATGCGGGCATGAATTTCTTTGCGACAGGGAAAAACTGATTCCTAAGAAACCTTTTGCCAAAGCGAAGAAAGCCGTTTCCGTCCATTCCCCCAAAGACAGGAGGGAAGCCATTCAGAGCGCCCTGGTGGAAACGGGGCTGATTCAATTGGTGTGCCTTTGCGCGTCTCTGGCTGTTGCCGCCGGCTGCGTCTGGATTTTTTACAATGCTTCTTCCGAGATGGATGGGACCTTTTTCCTTTCCATGCTGCAGCAGCCCCAGCAGAAGGCGTTTGCCCTGTTTTTTGCCTGTCTTGCCGGAGGCTTGATGGCCTGTGCTGGACGCAGGCACAAGATTGTTTTCATTTTGCTGGGGTTGCTGGTTGCAGGGGGGATTGCTTCCCTGCCTTTCGTGTATCCGGTCAAGGTGAATCCTTCCCTGCTCGGAGGTCATGAAGAGGGGAGCGCCGGGGAAGAAGATGTCTCCGGCTTTACCAGCATGGGGCTGGAGCAGCTGCCCTCCAAGAACGCTTCTGTCCAGAATTATGGGGACGGTGATTTGAAACCTCTGTTTTCCGCTATTGACCGCAAGGAATCCCAGGGGGTTCTGGGCGTATGGGTGGTTGGGGTGAATGCAGCCAACCGGGATATGGTAAAGGCGTATTTGAAGAGGATGACCCAGTCCGAGGACGAACCTATTTTTTATGACCGCAAGGGAACGGGCGGCGGACTGTTCGTTATTACTCCCACTCCCATTACGTTTAAGGAATTTGTAGAGGTTGCGGGCAAGATGGGGAAGGTGTCCCTGCAGGATAAGGAGCGTTTTTTTGTGGAAGTGATTCTGAACCGGGACAGGTTTGAAGCGCGGCCCGCTTCCGCCGCGTTGCAGGATGAGCGCCACCAGTATTTCGTGCTGGCCAATTTGAAGGAGCTGTCCTGTCTGGACATCCGTCGCGTTATTGCCGCTGCAAAACGTTTGTCGGCTGTGAATCCGGATAAGATGCGAGGTGAGGTTTCTTCCAGGCTGGTGGAGCTTCTCCGGGAACCGTGGGGGCGTGATGCGGAATATGTGACCGCGTTGGCTTCGGCCCTTGTGGTATGGGCGGAACCGGATCATGAGGAGGCTCAGCGCGTGGTTGATTACGTGGCTACGGAGCTGAAGAAGGCGGATTGCGAAATTCCGGCGTCTCTGATCAGGTTTTTACTGCATGGTTCGGAAAAGAGAAGTTTGGCGTTGCTTCTGGAGGAATGGAAAAAGGATCCCCAGAAGTGGGAGGACGAATGCAAGGCAGCCGGCCCAACGGGAGAAGCTGATATCATCCGTTCGCTGAATGAGTCGGACGATTTTGTTTTGAAACGTTCCGCCGCCCGCATTCTTGGGGAAATCGGTTCGGAAGCTTCCCTGTCCGCGCTTAAGGCTTTCACTCATGACGCCGATAACGAATTGCGCCTGTGCGCGGAGTTGTCTGTGAACCTGATTGAAAAGCGGCTTGGGATAGATTCTTCCGCCAGATGAGGCCGGTAAGGGCGGCTTCCGTTTCCGTGATGGCGCATCGCGCTGTTTTTCTGGCTCCAATACGGAAGGG
>OLZZ01000886.1_pt1 | contig 11813 bp, 6 predicted proteins | sample 1673571 | NCBI WGS metagenome assembly OLZZ01 (sample SAMEA103958115, study PRJEB25191) | human gut metagenome | biome: human-associated habitat [ENVO:00009003]; feature: intestine environment [ENVO:2100002]; material: feces | place: Germany | collected 2013/2015 | reverse complement strand
GGGTGGTGGTCGACGAGATGGTGGGCGTGTGGATCAGCCTGCTGGCGGCACCTGTCGGACACGTGTGGTATGGCCTGGCGGCTTTTGTACTCTTCCGCTTCTTTGATATTCTCAAGCCTTTGGGCATCCGCAGGATGGAGAAGTTGCCTGGAGGGTGGGGAGTAATGATGGACGACATCCTGTCGGGCGTCTATGGTTTTATCGTATTGATTGTGGCCAGATGGATAATCGGTTGATGGTAGACGGAGGAGGACGCAAGCATCGACGCAGGGAAGTGTGGATGTTCTGCAAGGCGCAATTGTCGGCTTGGCTGGCAAGTGTCGTCGATTTCTTGGTGACCATCTCGCTGGTAAAGTTTGGAGGCCTTTTCTACCTGTATGCCACGTTTATCGGCTCTGTGGTGGGAGGTGTCACGAACTGCGTCATCAATTATGGCTGGGTGTTTCATGCCGACGGATGCAAGAAAGTCCACGTGGCCGTGAAATACCTGTTTGTCTGGGGAATGAGCATCATGCTCAACACCTGGGGAACCTTTGCTCTGACCGAGTGGGTCACAGGAATGGGCTGGATGGAGCGACTGCCTGCTTATTATGCGGACAACATGTTCATTGTGTCGAAGATGCTTGTTGCTGTAACCGTAGCTTTCTTTTGGAACTACAGTATGCAGCGGACATTTGTTTACCGCAACCTTAACTTCAGGCGCATCTTTCGGAAAGGGAAGTGAACGTCGCAATGCTTGGGATATTATTAATTATTTATTCTGTATATGAACTATAGAGACTATTTGCAACAGTTGATTTACAAGATTATCAATCCTGTTGTGCATGGCATGATTAAGGTGGGAATTACCCCCAATTTCATTACTACTACGGGGCTGGTGTTGAATATCGTGGCAGCTGTCGTATTTGTGTATGCAAGTTTTGCCGGTGGTGATAAGGCGTTGACCTGTGCCGGATGGGCAGGTGGTATCGTATTGTTTGCCGGGTTGTTCGACATGATGGACGGGCGTGTGGCACGTGTGGGAAATATGTCTTCTACGTTCGGCGCGCTCTACGACTCTGTGCTCGACCGTTATAGCGAGCTATTCACCCTTTTCGGCATCCTCTACTTCCTACTCCTTCAGGGCTATTTCTGGGGAAGCATCATTACGGGTGTGGCCATCATCGGTTCGCTCATGGTGAGCTATGTACGTGCCCGTGCCGAAGGCTTGGACTTGGAGTGTAAGGTGGGGCTGATGCAACGTCCTGAGCGTGTGGTGCTGACAGCCTTGGGTGCTATCTTCTGTGGCGTTTTTCAAGATTGCACAGCATTCGATAGCGTGTACATCTTGATAGCTCCTCTGGCCATTATTGCCGTGTTGGCCAACTGGACAGCATTTGTCCGCATCAATCATTGTCGCAAACTGTTGAAGAAGTAATCGGATGAAGTCGTCAATTCTGCCTCCAGCAAGGGAAACCTTGTCGGTTCTTGTGATAACCTCCCTTTTCTTATTGTTGACAGGGATATTTGTAGGAATTCGTCCTGAACACTTTCTGATGGCAGGACTTTTTCTGTTATTGTTTTTTTCAGGAAGCTATACCCGAAAGCTTGCGGTAGCTTTGCTTCCTTTTATTGTTTTCGCTATATCTTATGATTGGATGCGAGTATGGCCCAATTACGAAGTAAACCCCATCGATGTGCAGGGACTTTATGAGGCTGAGAAAAGCCTGTTTGGCATTACAGTGGGCGGACAGACGCTGATTCCTTGTGAGTTCTTTGCTCAACACCATTGTAGTGTGGCCGATTTTATGGCCGGCATTTTCTATCTCTGTTGGGTGCCTGTTCCCATTGCTTTCGGCCTGTGGCTCTATTTCAAGGGGCAGCGCAGCATGTACTTGCGTTTCTCGATGGTTTTCCTGCTGGTCAATCTGATAGGTTTTGTCGGATACTATATTCACCCGGCTGCTCCGCCCTGGTATGCCATGAACTATGGTTTTGAACCAGTACTTTCCACGCCAGGCAATGTAGCTGGCCTTGGCCGATTTGACGAACTTTTGGGTATTACCGTTTTCGAAGGTATCTATGGACGTAATGCCAATGTTTTCGCAGCCGTTCCTTCGCTCCATGCTGCTTACATGGTTGTGGCTTTAGCCTATGCCGTCATGGCTCGTTGCCGTCGTTGGCTCATAGCCCTCTTTGCCTTCATTATGGTCGGTATTTGGTGGACGGCTGTCTATTCGGGGCATCATTATATCATCGACGTATCGCTGGGTATCGGTTGTGCTCTGCTGGGTATCTTTGTCTTCGAGCAGGGGCTGATGCGATGGAATGCTTTCCGTCGTTTCTTCCAACGTTATAGCAATTACATAGGCTGATCCGGCTGACTCCCTCCTTATTCTTCGGCATTCTGTTCGCAGTATTTGGAGGGAGATACGCCGAATTGTGCCACAAAATGTTTTCGTAAAGTGCGTGTGTCATTATAGCCCACCATCTCAGCTATCTCCTGCATGCTATATCGGTTCTCCAAGATGAGCGAAGCCGCTTTGCTCATTCGTACACTACGGATCATGTCGATGGCAGCCAGTTCGCTCCGTTGCTTGATTTTTCGATAAAGGGTCGGTTGACTCATGTGAAGCTGGTCAGCCAGCATTTTCACGTTGAAGTTCTCGTCTGCCAGGTTGGCTTCTATTATCTGTATTACCTGCTGGATAAAGTAGTCTTCTGCTTCTTCTTTTTCATCTTTTCTTTCTTCTGTTTTCAGTCTCAGAGTACCTGCGTACAACCGTTTTAGCCTTTCACGTTGGCGTATCAAGTTGCGTACTCTTGACTTCAGCATCTCTGGATTGAAGGGCTTCATCATATAGTCATCTGCTCCGATGCCCAATGCTTGTATTACGTCCGAGTCCTCAGACTTGGCGGTGAGCATCAAGATGGGGATAGAGGCGGTTTGTGGTGATTCTTTTAGTTCACGGCAACATTCCAGTCCGTCCTTGACGGGCATCATGATATCGCAGATAATGAGGTCTGGTGTTTGTTCGTGGGCAGCGCGGATGCCTTCTTCACCGTTGCCTGCTTCTTCAATGGCAAACTCTCCTTCGAACAGACTGCCGATGTATTGGCGGATATCAGCATTGTCTTCGATGATAAGCAGCCTTTTTCCTGTTTCGTGATTGTGATCGGCTGTATCCGATATGCTACCTGTGGTGGCAGGTTGTGGTTGTTTAGCCGGTTTATAGAGGCTTACTTTCTCGTTGGTTGTGTCGAAGTGAGTGTTTCCTTCGGGAATGTAGAGGCTGATGATGGTGCCGTGGCCAGGACGATCGGCAGTTCGGATATATCCGTGGTGTAAATCGACAATGTTTTTTACAATACGCATACCGATTCCAGTTTGTGTAGAGTGTATGGGGGTATTTACTCCTGTCGTAAAAGGTTCGAATAAGTGTTCTTTTACTTCTTGAGGTATGCCTGCTCCTGTATCGCTGATGGTGACGTTGCAGAAAGGATGTCCGTCTATAACAGTTCTTCCTATAACCAGTTCTACAGTTCCTTCTGGTAAGGTATATTTAAAGGCATTGGAAAGCAGATTACGTAATGCGGATGCCATTTTTTCTGCATCGATCCATAACATAAGTGGTTCGGGCAGAAGATGGATATGAAATTGATAGTGTCCTTTTTCAGCCATTGACTTAAATGGTTCGCATAGGTTGTCCACTAGTTGATTGATGTCTGTTTTTGTTACTTTGAGCTTTACCATGTCGGCTTCTACTTTTTGTACGAAAAGCAGTTGGTCCATAAGGGCATGTAACGACTTACTATTGTCAAAGGCTGTTTTCAATTGTCTTTGTATTTTTGGGGATAGTCCTTCGATATGCTGTAGTTCTTGCAGTGGGGCCAGAATTAAGGTAAGTGGTGTCCGTAGTTCATGGGCAATTTCTGTGAAGAACCGTTCGCGTTCCATGCGCAGTTGTTTTTCTTTGTCACGTTCTACTTTGGCAGTAAATACTTCGTGCTCCAGTTGCATTTCGTGTTCCATACGTTTTGCCCTCAATCGGATTCGTCTGAAGACGAATAGTATGCATAGTGCTATTGCTATGAAGATACAGAGACGAAACCAGGCACTGCTGCTCCAGTGAGGTTCAATGGTGATATGCAGGGCAGTTGTTTGGTTCGCTGTGTTGTCTGGATGTAAGTTTTTGATTTCAAAGGTGTAGTTACCGTGTTTCAGGTTGGTATAGGAAACTTTTTCTTCTCCTGTGGTATAGATCCATTCTTGTTGGTAGGGATACAGTCGGTAGGCGTATGTTTCCCGTTCGTCAGAATAGGAAAGGTTACTGAAGGTAAGGGAGAAGTCTCGGTTCTTATAGTTGAGACGGATATCTGATAAATAGGAGATACCACATGGCAAGATATGCTGTCCATTGACAATTTGATTGATTTCTATTGGTTGACTATTGACTTCCAGTCCTGTTATCAGTACCCGTTTGGATTGTTCGAAACGATCGCTATTCTCTGGTTTGAAATAAGTCAGGTTTTTATTGTTACCCCAAAATAAAGTTTTCTTCCAATATAGGGCCGAGCGGTTGCTTCCCGATACATAATAGTTATGAAACAATCGTTGATGGCTATTATATCGTGAGATGCCCGAGTTGGAGCCTATCCAAATATTTCCATTCCCGTCTTCGGTAATACAACCCACGAAGTCGTTACAAAGACCGTCTTGGGTAGTGAAAGTTTGTATAATGCGATTTTCATATGGTGACAGGACTGCAAATCTATTCATATAGCCAATGTACAGCATGCTATCTTGGGCAGCCAGTAATGAACGGATTGAATAGTCTGTCATGTCGGTTTTGCTTTCATATCCGGCGTCAAGAATGTTTCCTTCTCCTTTGTATCGGTAGAGTCCGGAAGTAGTGCCTAACCATAGACTATGATCGGGAGTCTCAGCTAGTGCACGAATGTAGAGAGGAGGAATCTTTTCACCTTTATTATTAATGAAAGTAATTTTTCTGCTTGAAATAGAAATAGGATCGATCACAAATAAGCCACTTTGCGTTCCAATCCATATTTGCCCATTGCTGTCGGTCAGTAGGCTCCAGACAGAGGCTTGGTTGGGCAAATTTGAACTGTCAGCCAATTCTATGATTTGAAAAGTTTTCTTTCGTGTATCATATCGGGTTAATGTGCCGTCTGCATTGCCAAACCATAGGTTTCCTTCTTTGTCTTTGGTACTACTCAGTACGGTGTTTCGTTTTTGAGTTTCAGGGGTTCCTATCGGTATGAAGTCCAATTCTTCATCAGCATGGTAGGGGGTACGGCTGCGAAGGATGCTTCGATGGAAGGTTGTGAGCCATACGTAACCTTCGTCATCTCCTACGATGGAACAGATTTCATTATGTCTGTCTTGATAATAACGTTTGTAAAACTGCTCCCGTAGGTCCGACCAGATGGCTCCGCCACCATCTGTTCCTATCCATAGGATGCCTTGAGGGTCGTAGTAGGCTGTGATCATTCGTGTCTCGATGTCGCGAAATATATAAGAGGTGGTGTTGTTGAAAACCTGTCCAGTCATCTCGTCTGGATTCTTTTTATTCAGACTGATGAGTGTGTATCCGTTCCATGTGGCAGCTAAATAACGATTCTTTTCCAGGCGTATCACGCAGAATGCATCGGTATGTGATAGCTGGTTAGCTGTATATTTATTGTGGTAAGTCATGCGGCTGGTTTGGCCGGTCTTTACATTGTAGCGTATGATGCCATACGTGAGAGTCGAAAGCCAGATGTTGTCGTCTTCATCGTACAAAATGTGGTTGATTTGTATAGGGTAGCCGAATCCTAAATCTATGGTTTTGCAGTTTTCCATTCGGTCTGTTTCGGCAATCATTACTTTCCCTTGTGTGTCTGTCACACAGATGTGGCGTTTGTCCGGAGTCAATGACATTTTGGCTAGTATATGCTCTTTTTCATTCCATTGCGAATATCGTTTCAGTATGTGTAGAACAACTGCTTTGTCTTGTGGTTGGTTTATCTTTCGGGCCAATATTAGTTCTTCGTTGTTCAGTACCCATAGGGTAGAGTCGTTTATTGATTCAGTAGCAATGGCTCTGAAAGGTTTTCCGTCTTCTGTTTGTATAGGGAGAAAACGTTCGTTCCGCAAATCGAATCCATAGAGAATACCTCTACTTTCGAAGCATAGGAGTCCATCAGCTATTTCTTTCAAAACCGAGATATTGGTACTGGTACTGTCGAAAGGGAAAGATTTCACTTGTTTTCCGTCGTAACGGTTTAGGGCGTCGCGCGTACTTAGCCAGATAAATCCGTTACGATCTTTACAAATGGAGTGGATTGTGTTGTCGGCCAGGCCGTTTTTCATAGTTAGCAGATGAAGATCTTTCTCAAAAAAAGCTTGGCAGGGCAACTGCGTAAACAAACTTAGGCAAATAGTTGCTATATAAAAGACTTTAAGGTTCATGTCTGGTATAGAATTATCGTAGCACAAAGAAATGAAAAATATGTTATTTATCGAAATGGAATGAGAAAAAATATTGGGCTATGTTTCTTTAATAGCCTTGTTTGGAACGTATTTGTTTTTTGTTGGACCATTGTCTGTAGAAACAAGGGATGACGCAGTGCTTCCTGACCCTCTGACGCAGCACTGTGTCAGTACCTCACACAGTGCTGTGTTACACCCCAACAAAGCACTGTGTCGCATCGTCATGCAGCACTGTGTTATCCCCCTTCTCAGTATTGTTTGGAATTTGCATCGCTAAGGGTATGTTGCTTCTCTTCCGATTTCCTTTTGTGGCTTTGGAATTAGCAGAAAATGTGGAAAAACAGTGGCTTGTATTAAACATGTATGTTGAATGAAATGTTTGTGCATGGCTATTCAGGCATGTAGTCTTATATTTGCAACATCAAAAAACCTCATTGTCTAACCCTAAAAAGGAAAAACATGAAAAAAAGCCTTATTTTCTTTTTGATGCTTTGGAGCAGTATATTCATGTATGCCCAGCATCTTAGCATTACTGGTAAAGTCACAGACAAACTGGACGAGCCTATTATTGGTGCCAGTGTCCTTGTGAAAGGTACTTCCAACGGTGTAATTACCGATTTGAACGGTGTGTTCAACATGAAAGACGTACCTTCTGACGGAGTCCTGACTGTATCTTACATCGGTTATAAAGATGTAGAGGTCAAAATCAATCCTTCGCAGACGTCTTATGCCATTACATTGGAAGAAGACAACCAGATGCTCGACGAAGTGGTGGTCGTAGGTTTCGGTACTCAGAAAAAGGTGAATCTGACCGGTGCCGTAGCTTCGGTAGACAACAAGAAACTGGAATCCCGTCCTGTTACTTCGGTCGGACAAGCCTTGCAGGGTGTTGTTCCCGGTCTGAATGTCAGTATGCCTGATGCCGGTGGTAAGCTGGATGCCAATCCTTCTTTCAATATCCGTGGTACGGGTAACTTGGGTACTGGTTCCAGCGCTTCACCTCTTGTCTTGATTGACGGTGTGGCCGGTGACATCAACCAATTGAATCCGCAGGATATCGACAACATTTCTGTATTGATGGATGCCGCTTCGGCTGCTATCTATGGTTCTCGTGCTGCAAATGGTGTAGTTATCGTTACCACTAAAAAAGGAGTGGAAGGTTCCAAACCTACCGTCAGCTTCAACTACAATGTTACCACTGATGTTCAAATTAAGAACTTCCGTATTTTATATGGTGATGAATGGCGAGAAACAGTACGCCGCTTTGCCAAAGAAACCTTGGTATATGATCCGTCCAACCAATATGCATTAGAAATTCTTGAGCCTAATTCCACTGCATTAGGTAGTGCTAATACCAACTGGTTTGACGAAGTGAAACAAACTGCCATCCGCCATAATGCCGACTTGACTGTAAGCGGAGGCAGTAAAGTATCCAAATACCTTATTTCATTATCAGTATTCGATCAGCAAGGTATGGTCAAAGGAGGTGACTTAAGCCGATATAACGCACGTGTGTCTACAGAAATGAATGTGCTGCCTATCCTCCGTTTTGGTATTAATGCCAATATGAGCTATACAGACCAAGATAATGCAAACACTTCACTATTTAGTGCGCAAGGTTTCCGTCCTGACCTTCCTATATACAATGACAATGGTGAATTTGATTTATCAAGTGGCAGTGCCAATCCGGTAGCTAACACCTATAAGAAGAACCATAATAATATTTACCGTATCATGGGAACCGTATATGGAGAAGTTGATATCTGGAAAGGATTCCGTTTCCGTTCCAGCTTATCAGGTAATTTACAATTTACTGAAAACAATTCATTTAGTCCAAGTTTTCTAAGTACTAGAAATGAAGCTAGCGGATCTGAATATCATTATAAATATTCAAAAACCGTATTCGACAATACATTGAATTATAACTATGAGTTCAACAAGAACCATGTACTGGATGCCGTAGCCGGTGTCTCCTTTGAACGCGGCATCAGCCGTAGCACCACCATGAACGGCCAAACTTATCCGGATAATGACATCTACACCAATCTGGGAAGTGCTGCAAGCATCTCATCTTGGGGCAACGGATATAATGCAAGTGGTTTGTTCTCTTCATTTGCCCGTATCAATTATAAATTAATGGAGCGCTACCTGTTTACTTTTACAGGACGTTATGATGGTTCATCCATGTTTGGTTCGAACAACCGTTATGGTTTCTTCCCTTCGGGAGCCATTGCGTGGCGTATCTCTCAGGAAAACTTCATGAAAAACCTGACATTCATTAATGATTTGAAATTGCGTGCCAGTGTAGGTACTACCGGTACCCAAAACTTAACCAGCTTCTCTAATCGTGATTTATACGAAGCAACCAGTTATAATAATCTGTCAGCCATTATACATAAACAAGTGGGTAACCGCGACATCCGTTGGGAAAAATCGACCCAATATGATTTAGGTCTTGATTTCGCATTGTTCGATTACCGACTGACCGGTTCTATCTCCGGCTATATCAAAGATACCAAAGACTTGATCTGGTCATTTGATTTCCCACCCAGCGCAACCGGCGGCTCCATGCAGATGAACCGTAACATCGGAGCACTGACCAACCGCGGTATTGAAATAAACCTGGTAGGTCGTGTATTATCTACTAAAGACTGGAACTTGGACCTGACCTTGAATATGTCACATAACAAGAATAAAGTCACCAAACTGGTTGAAGAAGGTAGAGCACAATCAGCTATGGATGTAGTAGTTCAAGGCAGCTATGCCGACCAAGTATTGGCTGTAGGTTATCCAATGGGAGCTTTCCATGGTTATGAATATGCCGGGATCATACAAGATCAAGCCAGAATAGATGAATTGAATGCCTATGCTAAATCAAAGGGACAAAGTTATTACGATGGTAACTCATTAAAACCGGGACATTTGGAAATTAAGGATTTAAATGGAGATGGAATCATCAACTACAATGACCGTGTTATTATCGGTAATCCTGATCCGGATTTGTTCGGCGGTTTGACTGCTAATTTATCTTATAAACAATTTAGTTTGTTCGCCAACTTCGGATATCAGATTGGTGGCTTGAAGATCTATAACAAGACATTGCAGAATCTACCCGGACAATTAACCGGTTTGATTGACTATGGATTGAATGACAGATGGTCTGACACCAACAAAGATGCCAAATACCCGGCCTTGTATATAGGTGACGGTGTACCTAGACTAACCGATCATGAATTGTTTAATGCCTCCTTCTTCCGTTTGCAGGAAGTGCGTCTGACTTATAATTTACCTTTAAACAAAGTAATTAAAGGACAACTATTTATCTCGGCTACCAATTTGTTCACGATCACCTCTTATCCGGGAACAGACCCTGCTACCGTAAACAGTAACAGTAATTATGGCGGTAACTATGAAACCTCGGCTTATCCAGGTTTCCGCTCTTTCTCGGCAGGTTTAAAAATTAACTTATAATCATTTAAATGTATAATCGAATGAAAAAATATATATTCTTAGCTTTACTTACAATGGGCGTTTCCTCGTGCCAGTTGGTAGATGTCTTGGACCAAAAGCCCGAATTCGAAGCAGATTTAGACGGCGCCATCACAACACCCGCTGCTGTAGAGTTAGCTTTAAACGGAATCTATTACTCCTTGCCCGGGAATGGGTTCAATGTCATATTTCCTACAGTAAGTGGTTCATTCAAAGCCGGAACCATGTGGCGTCAAGAAATTGTAAGCGCCGGTAATGCCGTTTACTACTCCGAGCGAATGTTGCCTACCCTATCATTCAGTGATGCAACGGAATGGGATGCAGATTACGCTGTAATCAAAAACGCCAACTTCCTGGAAACAGCCTGTAACCGTATGAGTGACGGAGAGTTCTCAGGAAACCGTAGAGCCGAAGTGTTAGGTGAAATAGCCTATTTACGCGCTTTGGCCTACTTCAATATCCTGGTTCGTTACTGCGAATTTTGGGATATGAACAGTGAATACGGGGTGGTCATGCGCAATGAAGCTCCATCCGTATCCAATGCTTTGAAGGCGCGTAGCTCCGTAGCCGATTCTTATCAATATATTCTGGATCAACTGGAAATAGCGATTGAAAAAGCTCCTGATTGGAAAAAGCTTTCACAAGCTTCTAAAGAAGCAGCCAAGGCATTAAAGGCAAGAGTATTGCTGTATGCAGGAAAATACACAGAAGCGGTAGCAGCAGTCAATGATGCGATTGATACAAATGCTCCATTGCCGGAAGCAAACTACGGTGACGTTTTTGATAAGTTTTCAACAACCAAAGAGATTCTGTTCGCTCGTGTATTCGACCAAAAAGATGCCACCAACACTTCAACCCGTCAGCAATGTTACGGTAACAGCCCCACGAAAAAACAAGGTTACTGGGGGCCCACCAATGAGTATGTGGAACTGGTGGGGGATGATCCTCGCGCCGATGCCATCTTCTCTAAAGTAGACAGTTTGATGGACAGTCGCAGTTCTGCTGTAGCTTATAATTTGAAATCAGTGAAAAAGCTGCTGAATGATGCCAATGACATGCCTGTCATCTTCAGTCGTGTTTCCGAACTCTACCTGATTAAAGCCGAAGCCTTGTATCGTTCGGGAGCCTCTATATCCGAAGCCTACGCACCGATCCGTAAACTACGCGAAAGAGCAGGAGCCGAAATAATTCTTCCAGCCAATAACGAAGAACTGGAAACCGCCATATTCAACGAATGGATGCTGGAATTGTCTTTCGAGAACTGGCATGAATGGTTTGCCATGATCCGTTTTGCAGGATACACAGAGAAACCCGATTTCACCCGTCTGCTTGCCTTGAACAAGACGTTAAGAGAAGCTTTGGAAAAAGAATATGAGAAATCGGAAGCACAAGGAGACAATTATTACCAACGCATCATAGACCGCCGTATTGATGCCATTCCGTCGTCAGAAATCAGTTCTAATCTGGAATGTAAACAAAACCCCGGTTATTAACATATTAAATTCAAAGACATGAAAAAATATATCTTACTCATTTTCGCATGTATCTATGCGATTCACTTAAGTGCCCAGAATGCAGGAATCAATTTCCTGCACGGCACTACTTGGGCAGAAGCCGTAGCCAAGGCCAAAGCAGAAAATAAACTGATATTCATTGATTTCTATACCCAATGGTGCGGCCCCTGCCTGAATATGGCTGAAAACATCTTCACCTTAGGAAGTGTAGGTAATTTTTACAACGATCATTTTGTATGCCTGAAGATCGATGCAGAAACAGGCGAAGGAGTCGAATTAGCCAAAAAATACGAAGTAGCTTCCTTCCCCACCTTTGTTTTTGTAAATCCCAAAACCGA
>OLZZ01000882.1_pt1 | contig 11830 bp, 11 predicted proteins | sample 1673571 | NCBI WGS metagenome assembly OLZZ01 (sample SAMEA103958115, study PRJEB25191) | human gut metagenome | biome: human-associated habitat [ENVO:00009003]; feature: intestine environment [ENVO:2100002]; material: feces | place: Germany | collected 2013/2015 | reverse complement strand
ATGGTTTTTAGTAATCCTTTAAGGATGAATTAAGTTATTAAAAGTGTATTTATAGTTGAGCAACTGATCAATATTTTTGGTTTATAGCTTATTTATGCAGTAATGCATATTAGGTTAAAAAATTAGGAATATTGGTTTTCGTATAGATTGTTATTAGCTTTACCGTAACACAAAAATGCATATTGAAATTAATTCAATATGCATTTTGTGTTTTTATATATCAAGATTTTTAACGTACTTTGCATTTGCTTCAATAAACTCTCTTCTTGGTTCAACCTTGTCACCCATAAGTGTTGAGAATGTTACATCAAGTTCTGAATCATCATCTTCGTTCATGTTGACTCTTAATAATACTCTCTTGTGTGGGTCCATTGTTGTTTCCCATAACTGCTCTGCATCCATCTCACCAAGTCCTTTATAACGCTGGACTTTGTTGTTCTGGTCTCTTCCAATTTCAGTCATTATTGCATTAAGCTCATCATCATTATAGGCATACCATACTTTTTTATTCTTCTCAACTTTATAAAGTGGTGGCTGTGCAAGATATACATGGCCTTCTCTTATAAGATCAGGCATGAATCTGTACAGAAATGTAAGAAGAAGTGTTGCTATATGTGCACCATCTACATCGGCATCTGTCATAATAATAATCTTGTGATAACGAAGCTTGCTTATATCAAAATCTTCATGAATACCTGTACCAAACGCAGTGATCATCGCTTTGATCTCAGCATTTCCATAAATCTTATCCAGTCTTGCCTTCTCGACATTTAAAATCTTACCACGAAGTGGGAGGATTGCCTGGGTTGCACGGCTTCTCGCAGTCTTAGCGGAACCGCCGGCGGAATCTCCCTCAACGATGAAAATCTCACAGTTCTTTGGATCTTTGTCAGAACAGTCTGCCAGTTTTCCCGGAAGAGACATTCCCTCCAGTGCTGTTTTTCTTCTGGTTAAATCTCTCGCTTTTCTTGCAGCCTCTCTCGCACGCTGCGCCAGAAGGGATTTTTCACAGATTGTCTTGGCAACCGTCGGATTCTGCTCTAAAAAGTAAGTAAGCTGCTCGCTCACAATGGAATCCACCGCACCGCGGGCTTCGCTGTTACCCAGTTTCTGCTTGGTCTGTCCCTCAAACTGAGGTTCCTCGATCTTGACACTGATAATGGCGGTCAGTCCTTCACGGATATCATCACCCGTCAATGCCGGTTCACTGTCTTTTAATAATTTATTCGCTCTTGCATAAGCATTAAATGTTTTCGTCAATGCATTACGGAATCCTGCAAGATGTGTACCACCTTCCGGTGTGATAATGTTATTGACAAAACTTAACGTCAGCTCATTGTAGGAATCATTATGCTGCATGGCAACTTCCACATAGACACCATTTCCACTGCCCTCACAGTAAATGACTTCCGGGTATAAAGCTTCTTTGCTCTTGTTTAAGTAAGTAACAAATTCTTTGATACCGCCGGCATAATGAAAATCATGAGTTCTCGCCGGGTTTTCTCTTAAATCTGTCAGCACGATTCTTAAACCTTTTGTCAAAAAGGCTGTCTCACGCAAACGCTGTTTTAACGTATCATAATCAAAAACGGTCTCTTCAAAAATCGATCCGTCCGGCCAGAAAGTAACCTTTGTTCCGTGCTTGTCCTCGCCGCATTCTCCGATCACTTTCACCGGTTCATCCGGTTTACCGATCTTGTAACTCTGGAAATAAATCTTTCCTTCACGGTAAACCTCAACTTTTAACTTTGTGGAAAGTGCATTTACAACTGACGCACCTACGCCGTGAAGTCCACCAGATACTTTGTAGCCTCCACCGCCAAATTTTCCACCGGCATGAAGTACAGTGTATACGACTTCCAATGCGGATTTTCCAGCTTTGTGATTGATGTCGACCGGAATACCACGTCCATCATCTTCTACGGTAATAGAGTTATCTTCATTTATGGTCACTTCAATATTTTTGCAGTATCCGGCAAGTGCCTCATCTACTGAGTTGTCTACAATCTCATATACCAGATGATGTAAGCCCCTGGCTGATGTACTACCGATGTACATACCCGGTCTTTTACGAACAGCCTCAAGTCCTTCCAAAATCTGGATCTGGTCTCCACCATATTCGTTTTCTGTACCCATTTATTCCTCCATTCTGCACATAAAAAAATATGTACAATGCAATTATATTTCTTTTCTCTCTTCCACAGTCCCCTGCACAACTTTAAATATCTTGTTGATATGAAATCTGTTTTTTACAAATTCATCCAGCCCTGTGCAGGTGATCAGCGTCTGTGTGTCATGAATACTGTTGAGCAGATAATTCTGCCGGTTACTGTCAAGTTCCGACAACACATCATCAAGCAACAAAACCGGTGTATCATGAATGGACCGTTTGACCAGTTCAATCTCTGACAATTTCAAGGACAGAGCTGAAGTTCTCTGCTGTCCCTGCGAACCGAACTTCCGAATGTCCACCTCACCGATGGAAAAAAGAAGGTCATCCCGGTGCGGTCCCACTGATGTCATACACTGCCGCATATCCCGCTCTTTTACTCTGGACAGTTCATCCTCAAAAAAGATATCTTCAATACTTGGTTCATATTGCAAAATTAAATCTTCTTTTTCACCGGAAATCCGATAGTGGATATCATGCACAATCTCATTTAGCTCATCAACAAACTGTTTTCTTCGCCGAATGATTTTCCTGCCAGTTTCTACCAGCTGCATATCCCATACCGGAAGTGTATCCTTTAAATCCGGTCTGTAAACCATATCTTTTAATAATTTGTTGCGCTGATTCAAAATTTTATTGTAAGTTGTAAGATCTGACAAATATATTTTATCCAACTGGCATAATTCAGAATCCAGAAATCTGCGGCGCTCCGCCGGACCATTTTTGATAATATTCAGATCCTCAGGCGAAAAAAATACCATATTGAGAATTCCAAAAAGCTCACTGGCTTTTTTGATTGGAACTTTATTGATTGCGATTCCCTTGGAACGATTGTGTTTCAAATGCATATCAATCTGATATTCTTTATCTTTTTTTACAACAACCGTTCTGATATGGGACTCCTGCTCCCCGAAACGGATCATTTCCTTGTCCTTACTACATTTGTGGGACTTAGTTGTTCCACTTAAATATGCAGCTTCAAGGATATTCGTTTTTCCCTGCGCATTATCCCCATAAAAAATATTGGTTCCCTCATCAAATGAAATATTTAAATCTTCATAGTTTCGAAAATTCTGCAATTCAATTGATTTTATGATCATTTTACAATCTGAATTGTCTCGCCGTTAAAGGAAACAACATCTCCATTGTATAATTTTTTTCCACGCTGAAGCTCTGTCTCGCCGTTTAATTTTACCTGTCCATCCTGAATAAAAAACTTTGCATCTACTCCGGATTCTACAAGACCTGCTTTTTTCAAAGCCTGTCCCAGTTTGATAAATTCATCCGTCTCTCTGATATTTACTGTGATCATCTTTCTGCCTTTCTTAGTTAGTGGCTGCGTTAAAGTTTACTGGAAGAATCAGATAAATGAACTTTCCTTCATCATCCTTGATAAAACATGGAGCCTTCGGGTTTACCATATAAAGAGAAACCTCTTCCTCATCGATGACTCTCAATGCATCGATAAAGAATTTCGGATTAAATCCAATGAGGATATCTTTTCCCTCTTTTGCGATATCAATATCTTCATTCATGGAACCAATAAAAGAATTGATCTTTAATTCCATATTTCCATCTGTGATATTCATGATAATTGGTTTCTTGTCACCCTCTTTTACGAGGAGTGTTGCACGGTCGATACAGTCTAATAATTCACGCTTATTAATCTTAACTTTTGTATCATAATCAGAGGAAAGCATCTGCTCAATCTTGAAATACTCTCCTTCGATCAATCTGGATACAACTGTAGTATCATCAAATTCAAATACAATATGATTCTCTGAAAGGAAAATATTGACTTCTTCCTCTGCACTTCCAGGTAAAATCTTACTTACTTCCTGAAGTGTTTTACCAGGAACAACTACTTTCTTATGATCGTAATTATTCTTTAATTCAATATTACGGATGGAAATTCTATGTCCATCCAGAGAAACTACCTTCAGACAGTTATTTTTAATCTCAAAAAGTTCACCTGTCATCAGCTTATTGGTTTCATTGGAGGCAATTGAGAAAATAGTCTGTCTAATCATCTCTTTTAATGTGAATTGAGAGATAGTAAGACTTTCTTCTTTCTCAATCAGTGGGAGATATGCAAAATCTTCTCCGGATTTACCAGGTATCGTGAATTTTGCTTTCTCACAGGTAATGGTAGTTTTAAAATTGGAATCTGTTTCGATCACAACATCACTGTCCGGTAATTTACGGACAATCTCAGAAAAAATCTTAGCATCTAATGCAATGATTCCCCTCTCTGCAATTTCTCCTTCAATCTTAGTTTCAATTCCAAGTTCCATATCGTTTGCTGTTAATTTGATTTCATTAGCAGAAGCATCAATTAAAATGCATTCAAGGATTGCCATTGTGGTTCTGGTTGGAACAGCCTTGGACACAATGTTAACTCCATGAAGCAGATTTGATTTAGAACAGATTAATTTCATAATGTGAATAACTCCTTCCTGCTTGGCGAAAGCCAAAATAAATATAATTAATAAAAGATATTAAAAGTAGTCGTATTAGTGTGTGTGAATAAGTGAATAACCCTGCAACCCTTGAAAACATAAGGGCTTGTCCGAAAAATCCGACTGTATAACTATGTGAAAAGCATGAGGATTAACCTTGGATAAAATGTGAATTAAAATTTTAAGCCTCCTCAGAAAAAATTTGAAATTCATCTTGAAAAGTAGGTTATCCAAAACTTTAAACATTAATTAAACACGATTTGAACAGGTTATCCACAAAATTTTGTTAATAACTCAAAAAAAAGTTGATAACTTTAGTTTGGATTGATTTTTTTCTTGATAGTTTCAATTAAATTGCGTGTCTGTTCGTTGGAATCGTACTCATCCGCAATTTTTTTGATGCCGTGGATAATGGTCGAGTGATCTCTTCCGCCCAGTAAGGAACCGATGGAATCCAATGGAATATCCGTCATGGTTTTACAGAGGTACATGGCAATCTGCCTTGGTCTTGCAATCTCATTACTTCTGTTTTTTGAGATCATCTGATCCAGTGAAATCTGGAAATGTTCCGAAACAACTTCAATGATAAGCTGAGGAGTGATTTCTCTTGGCTTGTCCGGTGTGATAATATTCTGAAGTTCTTTCTTGGCAATCTCCATGGTGATCTCTGTTTTTTCCAGATTTGAGTAAGCGAGGAGTTTGTTCAAAGCTCCCTCTAATTCACGGATGTTGGATTTAATATTATTTGCGATGTAATTTAAAATGTCATCGCTTAAGGACATATCATCAGATTCCACTTTCCGGCGAAGGATTGCCATTCGCGTCTCGTAATCAGGAGCTCCGATGTCTGCCATAAGTCCCCATTCGAAACGGGAACGGATTCGTTCTTCTAACGTTTCCATATCCTTTGGCGGTTTATCCGATGTTAAAATGATCTGTTTGCCTGCGGAGTGGAGAGCGTTGAACGTGTGGAAAAATTCTTCCTGTGTACTTTCTTTTCCTATAATAAACTGAACGTCGTCGATCATGAGAACGTCGATGGTTCTGTATTTTTCACGGAATTTATTCATCGCAGAGGCGTTACCACTACGGATAGATTCGATAACTTCGTTGGTAAATTCCTCGGAAGTAACATACAAAACTTTTGCTTCCGGATTTTTTTCCAGGATGAAATGTCCAATGGAATGCATCAAGTGGGTTTTTCCAAGTCCAGGTCCACCATAAATATAAAGAGGGTTGTAAGCTTCTCCCGGAGATTCCGCTACTGCCAGGGAGGCAGACTGTGCAAAACGGTTATTGCTGCCGACGACGAAAGTATCAAATGTATAATTTGGATTTAAGTTGGAACGTTTGGAAGCTTCTGGTTCCGGTGTTTTCTTTCCTTTATTATTGGAAGGTCTGATATTCCTGGTCTGTTCCGGTAAAATAAACTGAATCTCATATTCTGTTCCGATAATTTCAGCAATTGCTACTTTTAAAGGAAGATAATATTTTTTTGAGATATAACTTAAAGTCATCTGTTCAGATGGAACAAGGATATAGAGGGTATTTCCCTCAACACCAAAAACTTCCAGAGGTTTGATCCAGGTATCAAAAGAAATGTCGCTGACATCATGCTCTGTTTTTACTGTCTGTAAAATTTCATCCCATTTTTCCAAAATCTTGTCCATTTTCTAACTCCGTTTTCTGATAGCACTAAAATATAGCAGTTAATCTTAACTGCTTAAAAAACTCTAAAAAATTCTATATAATGCTATCCTACACTATTTTTGCGGAATTATCAACGTTTAATTGTGGAAGGACTGGGGATAGGGCGTTGATAAAAAAAGTGGCTATATGGGCGTTTTAACGCTTAATGTGAATATACTAGAAGTTATTGTTAATAATGGAAAAATAGTTATAGACCGGGAAAAATAAGGATTGTACACATTTATACACAAGTTATGATGATATTATCAAGAAATTGTCCACAAGTTATCCACAAATTGAGGATAACTTATGTAAACGGCATAAATACTGGGTTTTCTGTGGAAAAATTTTTGATTTTCTATGTGTATAACATTATACCATATATAGATAAAATGCATTTCTTCCTTATATATATAGTGGTAAAAAAACGAAAATCACAGAAAGTGGAAAACTAAATATTGGCAAAAGCCTTATTTTATGAGATTTTGCTTGACTTTGTCCGATTATTTTGATATAAATAAAAATGATGTTTTGTCGCTATTGAAGTAGACTTATCATAACATTGAGTAAAATAAATGTTTGAATTGTAGAGGAGGTGTATGTGACATGAAGATGACATTCCAACCTAAAAAGAGACAGAGAGCGAAAGTTCACGGATTCAGAAGCAGAATGAGTACTGCAGGCGGAAGAAAAGTATTGGCTGCAAGAAGATTAAAAGGTAGAAAAAAATTATCAGCATAGGCCACATATTTGTGGTCTTTTCTTCTTTTATGATCAATTTTTGGCAAAGGAATATTAGATGAAATATTCAGAATCATTAAAGAAAAACAGGGATTTTCAGAACGTATATAAAAAAGGAAAGTCTTATGCAAACCGTTATCTGGTGATGTACGTTCTGAAAAACGATACAGAAAGAAACCGGTTAGGTATATCGGTGAGTAAAAAAGTAGGGAATAGCGTTATAAGACATCATGTAACCCGATTGATCAGAGAAAGTTACCGGCTACAGGAAGACATGTTTAATAGTGGTTTAGACATTGTAGTCATCGCAAGAAATACAGCAAAAGACATTTCATATCATGAAGTGGAAAGTGCTTTGTTACATCTTGGAGGTCTTCATAAAATTTTGAAGTAAAAATTTTAGAAAAGAAGATGGAATCATTTTGAAAAAAATATTGATTGCTTTGATTAAATTTTATAGAAAGTATATTTCTCCGATGAAAACAACAAAATGTCCATACTACCCGACCTGTTCCACCTATGGGTTAGAGGCTGTCGAAAAGTATGGAGCTGTCAAAGGTGGGGCGTTAGCGCTTTGGAGAATTATAAGATGTAATCCTTTTTCAAAAGGCGGATATGATCCCGTTCCATAATTGGAGGTATTTTCAGTGTCAGAGATGTTATTAACAGCATACAATGGTGCCATTCTTGGACCAATTGCAAAATTACTTGGCTGGATAATGAATGGCATGTATATTTTAATGGAAAAAGTTGGAATTTCCAACGTAGGTCTTTCTATTATTTTATTTACCATTGTTATTTATGCTTTAATGTTCCCATTGACTTATAAACAGCAGAAGTTCTCGAAGTTATCTCAGAAGATGAACCCGGAGCTTCAGGCGGTCCAGAAAAAGTATAAGGATAAGAAAGATACCGTATCCATGCAGAATATGCAGGCTGAGACACAGCAGATCTATGAGAAGTATGGTGTTTCACCGACAGGCAGCTGTGTGCAGATGTTAATTCAGATGCCTTTACTTTTGGCGTTGTACCGTGTATTTATGAATGTTCCTGCCTATATCAGCAGTGTGAAGGATGTTTATCTTGATCTGGTTGATAAGATCATGGCAACAAGCGGCTATCAGGATATTATGACAAACCTGATGAGCACATTAAAATTGAACACAGTACAGGTTGATTTTACGGCAACAGATACAACAACATTACAGAATTATGTAGTAGATGTTTTATCAAAAATGAGTTCTACCGGATGGGATTCCTTAAGAGAGTCATTCCCGGCGCTCACAGATTCCATTGATTCTACATATGGTGTAGTTTCTCATGTAAACAACTTTATAGGATTAAATATTTCAGATACTCCATTTCAGATCATCAAAGCTGCATTTGCAGGTGGAAGTATTCTGATGGCAGTTCTTGCATTGCTGATTCCTGTGATTTCTTATTTGACACAGGTTTTAAATATCAAGTTAATGCCAACGGCTGCAACAGCAGGCGGAGATAATGACCAGATGGCTCAGCAGATGAAGATGATGAACCGTACTATGCCATTATTCTCACTGGTAATGTGTTTTACTGTTCCGGTCGGTCTCGGTATCTACTGGATCGCAAGTGCGGTTGTAAGAAGTATCCAGCAGTTCTTCTTAAATAAACATTTTGATAAGATCGATCTGGATGATATTATTGCAAAGAATCAGGAAAAAGCAAAGAAAAAACGTGAGAAAATGGGAATCTCCGAAAACCAGATTTCCAATGCTGCACGTATGAATACAAGACAGGTTACAGCAAGTTCCAAGAGTTCCGTTAAGACAACGGCAGAGAAAGAACTTGAACTTGAGAAGGCAAATGCATTGAAAGCGAATGCAAAACCTGAAAGTATGGCTGCAAAAGCAAACCTGGTTCGTGAATTTAACGAGAGAAATAATAAGAAAAACTAACAGATTATTTTTCAAAAACGTGTTGGTAAGATAACGTATATGTGGAGGTTATTGTTATGGAGTATATTGAAGTATCAGCAAGAACAGTCGATGATGCTATCACAGAAGCTCTTATAAAACTTGGAGCTACCAGTGATCAGATTGAATATGAAGTAATCGAAAAAGGAAGCACAGGATTTTTAGGAATCGCAAGAAAAGATGCTGTGATCAAAGTTCGTAAGAAATATTCTGTAGAAGGTGATATCACAGAATTTTTACAGAAAATATTTGCTGCTATGGATCTTAAAGTTGAGATCATTATTGAAAAAGCAGAAGATGGTAATACTTACAACGTAGAACTGAAAGGAGATGACATGGGTATCCTCATTGGTAAAAGAGGACAGACTCTCGACTCCCTGCAGTATCTTGCAAACCTTGCAGTGAATAAAAATTCTGAGGAATACATTAAAGTTAAGATTGATACAGAAGATTACCGCAAGAGAAGAAAAGAGACATTGGAGAATCTTGCAAAGAACATTGCATACAAAGTAAAGAGAACAAAACGTCCTGTTTCTTTAGAACCAATGAATCCTTTTGAGAGAAGAGTTATCCATTCTGCATTGCAGAATGATAAGTTTGTAACAACACACAGCGAGGGCGAAGAACCATACAGACATGTGGTTGTTACTTTAAAAAGAGATAGAGAAAGATAAATTCAAGTATAGAATTTAAAAGACCAGAAGCTGCACGTTACAAAGCTTTATGAAAATGCCGGAAATGATATGGCAGGTTCTTATGAAGTTTTGCGGCGTGCAGTTTTGTACATGGAAAGGATATCACTATGGGAACGGATACCATTGCTGCAATTGCAACTGCAATGACAAGTTCAGGAATCGGAATCGTAAGAATCAGCGGAGACGAGGCAGTTTCTATCACAGACCGTATTTTTGAAATGAAGAATCAGAAAAAGTTAGAAGATATGCCAACGCATACAATTCACTATGGTCATATTCATGATGGAGATGAAGTGATCGATGAAGTTATGGTTGTTCTGATGAGAGGACCAAAAAGTTATACCAGGGAAGATACGGTTGAGATAGACTGTCATGGAGGCGTTTATGTCATGAAGAGAATTTTAGAAACCGTTATCAAATATGGTGCGCGTCCTGCAGAGCCGGGTGAATTTACAAAACGTGCATTTTTAAATGGAAGAATTGATCTCTCACAGGCAGAATCCGTTATTGATGTTATCAATTCCAAGAATGAATTTGCATTAAAAAGTTCGTTGAGCCAGCTTTCCGGTTCTGTTTCAGAAAAAATTAAAGAAATCCGCGGAACTGTTTTACATGAGATTGCATTTATCGAAAGTGCATTAGATGATCCGGAGCACATAAGTCTGGATGGATATCCGGAAAAACTATCCGGTATAGTATCGGATGTGATAAAAAAAATTGATAAACTGCTTGCAAACAGTGATAATGGAAAAATGTTAAAAGAAGGTATTTCAACTGTTATTGTCGGAAAGCCGAATGCCGGAAAATCTTCTCTTTTAAATTCTCTGGTTGGAGAAGAGAAGGCTATCGTTACAGATATTGCGGGAACAACAAGAGATGTTCTGGAGGAACAGATTAATTTAAATGGTATTATATTGAATATTATTGATACCGCCGGAATCCGTGACACGGAAGATGTCGTGGAAAAAATTGGTGTGGAACGTGCAAAGAAATATTTGAATAATGCCGATCTTGTCATTTACGTAGTTGACACATCCACAGCGTTAGATGAAAATGATCATGAGATCATGGAATTGTTGAAAGACAGACATGCAATCGTTTTGTTAAATAAATCTGATTTAAGTCCGGTCACAACTGTGGAAGATATCAGAAAACATTTGGATAAAAAAATGATCTCAATTTCTGCAAAAGAGCAGACCGGAATGGATGATCTTGAAGAAACGATCAAAGAAATGTTCTTCTCAGGGGAAGTTACATTTAATGATGAAGTTTATATTACGAATATCAGACATAAAACATCTTTACAGGAAGCTTTACGAAGTTTACATTTAGTATTGCAGAGTATTGCAGATGATATGCCGGAAGATTTTTATTCTATTGATCTGATGGATGCCTACGAAGAACTTGGAAGTATAACCGGAGAGACGATAGGAGAAGATTTAGTAAATGAAATATTCAGCAAATTCTGTATGGGAAAATAAAGACGCATACGACATCGTTGTAGTTGGTGCGGGACATGCCGGCTGCGAAGCTGCCCTTGCCTGCGCAAGACTCGGTCTGAAAACGATTGTTTTCACCGTAAGTGTAGAAAGTATCGCCATGATGCCATGCAACCCGAATATCGGCGGTACCTCAAAGGGGCACCTGGTACGTGAGCTGGATGCGCTCGGCGGTGAAATGGGAAAGAACATCGACAAGACATTTATTCAGTCAAAGATGCTGAATAAATCTAAAGGGCCTGCCGTTCATTCCCTGCGCGCCCAGGCAGATAAAAACAAATACAGCAATACCATGCGACAGACGCTGGAAAACCAGGATAACCTGGAGATCCGGCAAGGTGAAGTCGTCAATATCCTTGTGGAAGATGGTTCTGTAACGGGCGTTCAGACCTATTCTGGCGCTATATACCGCTGCAAGGCCGTTGTACTGTGTACCGGAACCTACCTGAAGGCAAGATGCATTTACGGTGATGTCAGCACGCATACCGGTCCAAACGGACTGCAGGCAGCAAATTATCTGACCGACTGTCTGAAGGAGCTTGGTATTAAGATGTACCGCTTCAAAACCGGTACACCGGCACGTATCGACAAGCGCAGCATTGATTTCAGCAAAATGGAAGAGCAA
>OLZZ01000881.1_pt1 | contig 11832 bp, 10 predicted proteins | sample 1673571 | NCBI WGS metagenome assembly OLZZ01 (sample SAMEA103958115, study PRJEB25191) | human gut metagenome | biome: human-associated habitat [ENVO:00009003]; feature: intestine environment [ENVO:2100002]; material: feces | place: Germany | collected 2013/2015 | reverse complement strand
CAAGGGGGATCCCCCCTTGACCCCTTCGCGCGATTGAGTTGAGCGCTTTTCCCTTACTTCTTCCGCGTGTTTATCCTCTTTTTTCCTTACTCCACCACAATTCCTTCACAATAATCATCAAAACGCAGCTTCATCTGCTTCAAATTCGTCATCTTCTCCCCCAGAATCGTCACATTCCGCAAGGTCACATTCGTAATCCGATTCTCCTCCCCATACCCCGACAATCTCGACGCCGGCACTTTCCCATCCAGCGTCCGCACCACCGTCAGGCCATCAATCAGCACATCATCAATCGACCCAAACTCATCCTTGACCGTCGACCACGCCGAATTTTGCAGCGTCATCTCAATCAATTCCTTATTATTGCCGTTATCACCCTGCATGAAGGCGTTTTCGACGACGATATTGCGGTAGACGATGGCGTGTACATACGCATCGTCACTGTTATGGATGCTGATAACGGGCTTGTGGAAGTTGTACAGCACGGTGATGTTCTCAAACAGCACATCGCTGATTTCGGGGTCAAGCGTCCAGCCCTTGTCGGTTTCGTAGCCGATTTCCATGGACTGGGCGAGGTCCGTCCACACCTGCATGTTGCGGAAGGTGATGCCCTTGGTGGAGCCGGAGTAGTTCTTGATGACGAGGCTGTCATCCCATGTGCGGGCGAAGCTGTTCGTCACGGTGTGGTCGGTGCAGGACTGGAAGGTGAAGCCGTCGCCATTTTGACGGCCGGAAATGACCTTGACGTTGTTGATTTCCACATGCTTGGAGGAGTAAGAATTGACATTCCAGCAGTTGGAATTGGCGACGATAATGCCGTCGATGGTGACATCCTTCGCGTGATTGAGATCAATCGGGACGCGCGCATACGAGCCGGGCTGATTCCACGCGTCGTAGTCGCTGCCGTCGATGATGCCGCGCCCGCAGATGCGGACGTTCTTGGCGTTATTGACGGAGATGATGGAATGCAGCACCGCGCCGCCGGAGATATAGAGCGTCTGCCCGTCTTCCAGCGCGATGGCGTCCATGACCCACTCGCCGGAGGGGATATAGTAGACGTTCGGGTCGTCGGGATCAGGGACGTCCGTTTCCAGCGGATTGGCGAAGATGTGCAGCGCCTTGTTGACGTTATCGTTGAAGACAACGGTGTACTGCCCCGGCTCCGTAATCATGAAGGAAACTTTGCCGTCCTTGACTTCGGGCGTAATCCTCCACGACTGCGGAATGACGGCGGCGCTCTCCACTTTGTCTGTCAGACCGGGCATTTCAACCTCGATGCGCACTTTGCCCTCGAAGTCGAAATAGGTCATAGGCGTGGTCGTCGGCTGGGTGTTGGCGTTCCAGATGTGTTCGTGGTTGACCATCACGTCATAGACGAACAGGTCGTTGCCGTTCGCGGTAACTTTCGCCGTCGCGGAGGTCGTCATCGTCTTCGGGCCTTCGTAGAGGGTCAGCAGCGTCGGATTCTCTTCGGCAGTCGCAGGCATCATCCACGCGGTCAGCAGAAGCATCAGCACAAGCATCAGGATGGGGGTGGTTCTCTTCATCGTTCATGTCCTCCTTGTTCGCTGCGGCGTTTCCAGCGTGTGGAAATTGTCCGCATTTAGTTAAGCGCTAAACCCATGCCATGATTATAGCAGGAAATTTGGAAATGTGCAATGTGCCTGAAGATAAAAATTTTCATAAAAAGCCTCTTTTCCCCTCTTGACATGTGGCAAATGGTATGTTATAATCATGTCAACGATAGGTTGAGCGTTAAACCTATCCACCCGTCAACATCATAAAGGAGGTATCCCCATGAAGAAGTTCCTTGCTTTCCTGCTTTCCCTGACGATGGTGTTCGCGATGGCAGCCGTTGCGTTTGCTGAAGGCGAAACCTACCTGTGGGACAACTTTGACGACCGTGACCCGAATGCCAAACCAGAGCTTGCGCCCAACGGCGTGCACCTCTGGTGGGACAACTGGGCGAACCTGCGCGCAAAGAATGAGGACGGCGCGTTGAAGCTCGACATGCGCCCCAAGGCGTATGACCCGGAAGACTACGACAGCGAAGACGACTACTACGCCCATGCCGCCGACTGGATGGCGAACTGGGGCGAAGCCGTTGACATGTGGGGTCTGGACGGCGTTTCCTACTGCAAATACCTGACCATCCGCATCAAGGGTGCGGAAGGCGGCGAAGAGAACAAGCTGATCATGGACTGGCATCCGGAAGACGCCAAGTTCTACGCGGCGCGCTTCTCTGACCTTGTGCTGGCGGACGGCACGCACCCGGTCATCACCACCGAATGGCAGGATCTCGTCATCGACCTCGAAGCGTCCGGCTTCCCGGGCATGACCAACGCCCTGCACATCCGCGCGTTCGCCAAGTGCGTCATCTACCTGGACGAAATCACCTTCTCTGAAGCCGTTGCGCCCATCGACGCTACCAGCTCCGAAACCATTCAGGCTGGTCTGACCGCGCCGGAAACCGGCAAGCCCGGCGACCTGCCGATTAAGGACTATCTGGCTGAACTGGAATAATTCCAAAACGTTCAAAAAGGGGGACAGTTTCGGCTGTCTCCCCCTTCTTTTACGGATTTTTTCCCAGAAACCGCTTGCGAACAACTTCAAAGACTGGTATACTTTTTATGATGCGCACGGACTTCGCGGACTTCGTCCGTTCTCTTTGAGCCGCGCAGATTACCACGCCTAAAACACTGCATAAAATGGAGCATCGCATGGTCACACTCAAAGACATTGCCGCCGAAGCAGGCGTAAGCATTACAACCGTTTCCAACGTGGTGCATAACCGCAAAAGCCGCGTTTCCGAAAAGAAGGTTGCAAAAATCTGGGAGATTATCGAGCGCGAGCACTACGTTCCCAGCATGTCCGCGCGCTCGCTGGCGAACGACCAGTCCGCCATCATCGCCATGGTCACTTACATCACGCCGCGCACCACCGGCAGCACCGTCAGCGACCCCTTCATGAGCAGCGTCGCCGCCAGCGTCGAGCAGCGCACCCGTGAAGCCGGCTACTACCTGATGCTGCGCTCCGCCGAAAGCGTCGCCGCGCTGGAGGGGCTGATTCACAGCTGGCGGCTCTCCGGGCTGATTATGACGGGGCTGTTTCAGGATTCGTTCTTCGATGCCGTAGCAAAGCTGGGCATTCCCGTCGTCCTCATCGACAGCTATGTGGACGACCCGAACATCTGCTGCGTCGGCTTGGAGGATGAAAAAGGCGGCTACCTCGCCACGAAGCACCTGCTGGAGAACGGCCACCGCGTGATTGCGTTCGCGTCGCCGCCGATTTCCCCCGCGGGCGTTATCGAACTGCGCCTGCAGGGCTATCGCCGCGCCTTGGCGGAATACGGCGTGCCGTACGACCCGGCGCTTGTCTTTACGCAGGAAATTTCCGTGCAGGAGGGCAAGAAGCTGGGGCATCAGCTCAGCACACGTCCCGAAATCACGGGGATTTTCGCCTCGGCGGATATTCTGGCGGCGGGCATCATGTCCGGGCTGCATGAGTGCGGGGTAAGTGTGCCGCGCGATAAGTCGATTGTGGGCTTTGATGATCATTATATTTCGCAGCTGGCGATTCCGGGGCTGACGACGATTCATCAGGATTCGGAGAAGAAAGGTACTTTGGCGACGGAGATGATTTTGGCGCAGCTGCGGAAGGAAGAGATTGCGCAGAAGAAGGTTATTTTGCCGGTATACCTTGTGGAAAGGGGCAGCGTGAGGAATATAAAAGAATAAGGAAAAAGAGGATAAAAACGCATATTTCCTTCTTCGTCGATTCCGTGATGAACCAATTCGGAAATAGCAGCATACAAAATCATCGGCACAGCGCCAAATGAAAACTTGGTGCTGTGCCGATGCTGTTTAAAAGGGCGCATGCAGGTTCAGAAATGGCAAGTCATCAAGCAAAGCCTTCCTTCGCTCCACCGTTCAGAGGCGCTGCCCTTTATCCCAGCGTGATGCTGACCGCGCCATCCGGGCTGACATTCAATTTCATGCACAGCAAGTATCGCTTGTAAAACGCTTCCTTCTCCTTGTCCGTCATCATAATCCACGAGTTTTGCAGCGCCGTCTCCATCATCTCGCGAACGTTGAATGGTTTCGTGCTTTCTCCCGCCAGCTGCTGATTGATTTGCTCCTGAATTGCATTGATCAGCGTACTGGTTTTGATGTTGTACGACGCCGCCGTGCAGAAGTCGTCAATGAAGCAGAACGGGATTTCATGCCGCGCCAAGGTGTCCATGATGGCCATGCCCGTTTTGCCCTTCTCCAGCATAACAAGGAAGCGGACGCTGTCCAGCTGGCGAATCATCGCCCAGTAGTCGCTGTCCGACGACACAAGGATGACCGCATCCACGCCAGAGGTATACACTTCGCGGCTTGTCCGCACCGCCAGCGCCATATCGCACTGCGATTTGTTCTGGTTCAGCCGCTCGACCTTAATATGTTCCAGCTCAAGGTTCGCTTTTTCATCCACCGCCGTAGAGAGCGCACGGTCAACCAGCGTTTTCCATTGTGACGTTGTATACTCGCTGTCAAACAGAATCACCTTGGATATTTTGCCCAGCTGCTCGGTCGGGAGGCTGCTCAGCGCCGCCGCGAGCTTCACGGCATCCGAATTTTCGCAGTCCACCGCAATCAGGCATTTTTTGCACTGCCCCAGCAGCCTGCCCAGATTGCGCATCGTGTGGTTGCCCGCATCGCGCACCAGCGACAGGTTTTCAAAGCGGTCTTCGTGGCGCTCATAGAGAATCGTTACGAATTTTTCATCATTATAGAGGATATTGCCCTTGCTCTCCGGGCTTGTGGCAACAGCATCCCAGTTAATCCAGCAGTGGAACGGGTAGCGGCGGGTATCGCTTTTATAGTATTCCCCTGCTTTTTTGACGCCATCTTTCTTCGTCCCGTTCGGCATCAGGAAAATGGGTTTCACATAGTCCCACTTCACCCATTCCGGGAAAAAGCGCGCCACTTGATTGATTCGGTTGCTGATTTCACAATTGATGCTGATAATGTATTCGTCAATATCCGGCTTTGCTTTGTAAATTCTGACGCCGTCCTGTTCCAGCTGCGCCACCGCTTCTGATGGAATGAGATTCGGCACGCTGCCGATATTGCGGAAGCTCATGCGAAATTCACTCACAATGGCTGGATAATTGCGTTCCATCGCCGTGCGAATGCGGCACAGATTGCGAATAATGCGCGCCTCTTTGTGCGCATCCAGCTCTTCGTAGCTTTTCAGCAGAAATGGCCTCGCATTTTCTTCGCCAAAGTTTTCTTTGTCGATGCCAATGAGGTACGCCATCGGCGACACCAGCGTGTACGTTGAATTCTGGAACTCATTGTAGATGATTTTTTTGTCAAGCGCCGATGGCTTTTGCTGATTTTCCGGATTCTCATCGTCTATTTGAAGTGCTTGAACGAGTTTTGATAAATCAGCGAGATTATTGGAGGTGATTGTTTTACGCGCTTTCGGCTGGGTTTTTGTTTTCTTTGCCATGTGGAAGACTCCTTTTCTGTATTTTTTTGTTCATTTCCATCATACCATTTTGGCGGCGGCATTGCAAGGGCAGCAGCGCACAAATCGTTCTGCTTTTACGCATTGTTTTCCCCCGGAAGTGTTTGACAAAAACTGCTCGATAGTTTTATTTTTCTTGACAGCAGGTTATTCTAGTGCTATACTATTATTAACATTTGATACACACAAATTGATTATGTCGGGAGAGCTTTCTGTATGGAATACGTCACCCACCTCCGCGAGGACGGCAGCTATCAGCCGCTCAACAATGCAGTGGGATGATGTAGTCAAGAAGGCGGCTTCCACGAAGAAAAAAGTTGCATGGCGTGTGGATATGGTCAATATTTTGTGGATAAAAAGAAAAAACCATCTACATTTTGCAATGCAGATGGTAAAAAGTGTCGAAGTGGCGGGATTCGAACCCGCGGCCTTTTGGTCCCGAACCAAACGCGCTACCAAACTGCGCTACACCTCGAAAAGCGAGCCAACAGAGGGACTCGAACCCTCGACCTGCGGTTTACGAAACCGCTGCTCTACCGACTGAGCCATGTTGGCACGGCTGAAACGATTCAGCTTTATTAGTATACCAAATGACAGGCAGTTTGTCAAGAGGGTTTCGGAAAAAATTCTGATGGATTTAGCGATTTTGCGGGGAATCTGCAGCTTGCGGGCAGAAAAAACGTTTTTTCACGGAATCTTGGGGGGGAAGAGCAGCTTGGAGGCGCGTCTGCGGACGCGCAAAGTTGGTCGCGCTTTCATGCTCCTTCCGCGTGCAGCTTTTTGGTGCTTCGCTGAAGCCTTTGTTTGCTCCCCCAAACTTTCCGTGAAGAACCAAAAAATCCCTCGAATCGTGCGTGATTCGGGGGGGACAATGCTTACCGCTCTCCGTTGCGGCCGCGGCTGCGGTTGACGCGGCGGACGGGCTGTCCGGCATTTTTCTTCGCGCCAGATGCGTTCGTGCGGGCGACAGGCTTGCTCGCCGGGGCGCTCTCGACGCGGACGGGCGTGCCGCCAAGGCGCATCTTGCCGTCTCTGCCGATGACGACAGACTGACCGCTGCGTGCTGCGCGCTGACCGCTGGCAGGGCCGAAGCGCGGCACGGGATTTTGCTGATGCTCGCGGCGGATGACCTGCATCTCGCGCGGGGCGGATTTCGCGGCGCGCTTCTCCACGGACGCCTCGCGAATCGGGGCGGATGCGGCGAGTTTGGCGGGTTTGGCGCTCATCGGGCGATTCGCCTTGCGCTCCGGCGCGGCGTTGCCCTGCATCGTCAATTTTGCCGGGCGGGGCTGGCGCGGCTTCGGCTCGCTGGGGGTGGTGATTTCCATCGGCCACTCGCTTTCCTTCAGCGGCAGACGCTTGCCAATGAGCTTCTCCACCTGCCCTAACTGCTTCACCTCGTCGATGCAGCAGAAAGAAATCGCGGTGCCGTCGCGGCCAGCGCGGCCCGTGCGCCCAATGCGGTGGACGTACGCTTCCGGCTCCATCGGCATGTCGTAGTTGATAACGTGGCTCAGACCCGCGATGTCGATGCCGCGGGCGGCAATATCCGTCGCGACGAGGACTTTGCACTCGCCGGTCTTGAATGCGGTCAGCGCGGCCTGACGGGCGTTTTGGCTCTTATCGCCGTGGATGGCGACCGCGTCGATGCCCTCGCGCTTGAGGTCGCGGACGATGCGGTCTGCGCCATGCTTCGTGCGGCTGAACACGAGCGCGTTTTCCACGTCCGGGTCGCGCAGGATTTTCGCCAGCAGATGCTTCTTGTTCGCCTTATCGACATAATACAGGCACTGGTCAATCTTCTTGACCGTGGAGGACACGGGGTCAACCTTGACGGATTCCGGCTCATGGAGCAGATCCATCGCCAGCTTTTCGACCTCCGGCGGCATCGTCGCGGAGAACATCAGCGTCTGGCGCTTTTCCGGCAGCTTTTCCGCAATGCGGCGCACGTCGTGGATGAAGCCCATGTCAAGCATTCGGTCGGCCTCGTCCAGCACGAACTTCTCCACCTTATCCAAATGCACAAAGCCCTGATTCATCAAGTCCCACAGGCGGCCGGGGCAGGCAATCACCACATCCGCGCCGCGGCGGAGGGCATTCACCTGTCCCTGCTGATTTACGCCGCCGAAAATGACGGTCGGGTAGACGGGCAGCTTTTTGCCATAAAGCACGAAATTATCATAAATCTGCTGGGCGAGTTCGCGGGTCGGGGTGAGGATGAGGGCGCGGATGGCGCGGCTCTGCCCGAAGCGGGTAGGCTTTTTTGCCAGCTGCTGGATAATCGGCAGGGCGAACGCAGCGGTTTTGCCCGTGCCGGTCTGCGCGCAGCCCAGCACATCCTTTCCAGCGAGGACGAGCGGGATGGTCGCCTGCTGAATCGGGGTCGGGGTTTCATAACCTGCCGCCTGCACATTTTGCAGGAGCAGGGGCATCAGTTTCAAGTCATCAAAACGCATTCCGATAGTTCCAATCTTTTCAATCTATGGCGCAAACAGAACGCGCCAAATGCTATTATATCACAATTCCGGGGATGATACAAGGGCAATACCGCACAAATAAGTTGGTGCGATGGCGAATGCATTTTTTGTCAGATGGCAGAAAAGGCATCGCCAGCGCTGCCGACGAATTGTGCGGTGTTACCCAAGGAAAAATTTCAGCCGAGTGCGGGAAAATAGCACAAAATCAGCCGATTCGCGGGATGATTTCGGCGGATTTTCGGCTGACGGCGGCGCGGCAGTCGGTTTTCGCGAAATTTCGCTTCCTTTATTATATAGGATTAGACGGGATGCTGCGCGGGACGAATTGCCACGTCCAACCACCAGCCGTGCAAAATCACCACGGTACTCCCCTTCCGTCCACCATCAGGGCAAACGCGCCACGGCGCGCCCCATTTTGTCCTTTCGGTGTTTTTGCCTTGCGAAGCGCCGCGCAATCTGGTATGATGAAATCAGCAGAAATCGCGTTTTGACCCCTTGACAAATCTGCTATTTCTGGTATAATTCATTGCATTAGCGCTTTATCGCGCTAAATCATCAAAATTATGACAGGAGGCGGCACAATGGAGCGTCGCAGACTGCAAATTCCCAGCGGTATGCAGGATACCCTCCCCGGCGAATGCGCGGGCAAGCGCCGCTTGGAGGACAAGCTGCGCCGTCTGTTCACCCTCGGCGGCTATCAGGAAATCGAAACACCGATTTTGGAGTATTATGACGCGCTGGATGATCAAACGTTCGGCTATCGCCCGGAGCAAGTGTGGAAGACGTTCGACCCGCAGGCGCGCATTCTCGCCGTCCGCCCGGATTCGACGATTCCGGCGGTTCGGCTGGCGTCGGGGCGGCTGAAAAACGCGCCGCTGCCGCTGCGCTTATGCTATGTGCAGTCCGCGGCGAAGTTCCACTCCGAAACGCTGTCGCTTTTGTGCGAGGACACGCAGGCAGGCGTGGAGCTGATGGGCGAAGGCAGTGCACAGGCGGACGCGGAGGTCATCGCGCTGGCGGTGGAAGCCCTGCGCGCCGCCGGGATTCGCGACTTTCTAATTGAACTGGGACAGGTGAAGTTCGTCAGCGGTTTCCTGGAGGAAGCCGGGCTGACGGCACAGCAGTGCGCGGCGGTGCGCGACATGATGGCGCACAAAAACGCGCTGGATATGCAGCTCTACCTCGACCGCCTGTCCATTGAGGCGGACGTGTCGCGCCGCCTGATGCGTCTGCCGCAGCTTTTCGGCGACGCGGCGGTGCTCGATGAAGCGGAGCAGCTGACACAATCGCCGAAATGCCTGCGCGCGATTGCGCATCTTCGGCAGGTGCTGTCCATCCTGCAAGACTATGGCTGCGCGGACTGCGTGAGCATCGACCTTGGGCTGACGCAGCAGGCAAATTACTACTCCGGCGTGGTATTTCACGGCTTGGCAGCGGAGCTTGGGCAGCCGCTGCTCTCCGGCGGGCGCTATGACGGGCTTCCGGCGCAGTTCGGCCGCCCGATGCCCGCGACGGGGTTCGCGCTCTCGCTGAAATTGACGCTGATGGCGCTGGAGCGGCAGGGCGAAACGTTCGCGCCGCCCGTGCCAGACGTCATCCTCTCCTTCGCGCCGGGTGGACTGCGCTCTGCCATCGCCTACGCGCATCAGCTGCGGGACAAGGGCGTTTCAGTCGCCCTGCTGTACGGGCTGACCGCCGAGGAGCTGCACCAGCGCGTCGACAGCGGGGAAGCATCCGCCGCCGTGTACCTGAACGGCAGCGTTTTCGAGCAGTACGGAAAGGCGGTGTTCTGATGGAGCAGCCGGTCATCACCTTCGCGCTGGCAAAGGGGCGGCTTGCGGAGCAGGCGTTCGACCTCCTGGAGCAGCTGGGCATTGACTGCTCTGAGCCGCGGAATCCCGGTCGTCAGCTGGTGCTGTGGGACAAGGAGCAAAACGTCCGGTTTATCCTCGTCAAGCCGTCGGACGTGCCGACGTATGTGGACCACGGCGTGGCGGATTTAGGCATCGTCGGCAAAGACACGCTGCTGGAAGCCGGACGCGAACTGTACGAGGTGCTGGATTTGGGCTTCGGCAAGTGCCGCTTGTGCATCGCGGGCTACCCCGGCGAGCAGGGCGGCAGCGTCAACCGCGCCACCTTCCGCGTCGCCACGAAGTACCCCAATATCGCCCGAAGCTACTACGACAGCCGTGGACAGACGATTGAAATTATTGAACTGCACGGTTCAGTAGAACTTGGCCCCGTCATCGGGCTGAGCGACGTAATCCTCGACATTGTGGAGAGCGGCTCGACCCTGCGCGCCAACGGCCTGACGGTGCTGGAAGACATCTGCGACGTATCGGCGCGCTTAGTCGTCAACCGCGTCGCCATGAAAACCAAGCGGGAGCGCATCCGCCAGATTATCGACGGACTGGGCGCGCTGCTCGCCGTGAAACAGGAGGAACAGGCATGATTCCGATTCTGCGCGCATCCGACGCGGGTGAACTGAAACGCCGCGTTATGAACCGCTCTCAGCTGCAAAACGAAGAGGTTTCGCGCATCGTCAAGGAGATTGTCGCGCGCGTCCGGCAGGAGGGCGACGCCGCCTTGTTCGACTACACGGCGAAATTCGACCATGTGACCATGACCGCCGAAACCGTGCTGGTGACGAAGGACGAAATCGCCCGCGCTTACGCCGCCGCTTCCCCCGAATGGCTCGACGCCATGCGCGAAGCCGCCCGCCGCATCACTGCTTTCCACGAAAAGCAGAAGCAGAACACATGGTTAAATTTTGACCCCGCCATTTCGCTGGGGCAGAAGATTACGCCCCTCAAGCGCGTCGGCGTGTACGTCCCCGGCGGCACGGCGGCGTACCCCTCGTCGGTGCTGATGAACGTGCTGCCGGCGAAGGTCGCGGGCGTAAAGGAGATTATCATGGTCACGCCGCCCGGCCGGGACGGCTCGGTCAGCTACCCGCTTGCCCTTGTCGCGGCGGATTTGGCGGGCGTGGACAAAATCTACAAAGTCGGCGGCGCGCAGGCCGTTGCCGCCCTCGCGTTCGGCACAGAGAGCATCCCCCGCGTGGACAAAATCACCGGGCCGGGCAACATTTTTGTCGCCAACGCGAAACGGGAGGTTTTCGGGCATGTCGGCATTGACATGGTCGCCGGGCCGAGCGAAGTGCTGGTGATTGCCGACGACAGCGCGAATCCCCGCTACGTCGCTGCTGACCTGCTGTCACAGGCGGAGCACGACCCCCTCGCCGCCGCGATTCTCGTCACGGACAGCGAAACCCTCGCCGCTGCCGTTCAAGCGGAAATCGCCCGCCAAACCGCCCTTCTCCCCCGCCGCGACGTCATCGAGAAGAGCCTGACCGCCTACGGGACGATCGTCGTCGCGCCGACCCTCCCCGACTGCGCGGACATCGCGAACCAGATTGCGCCGGAGCACATGGAGCTGTCCGTCGCTGACCCGTATGGGCTGCTGCCGCTGATTGAGAACGCGGGCGCGATTTTTCTTGGGCATTACTCGCCCGAACCGCTGGGGGATTACCTCGCTGGCCCGAACCATGTGCTGCCGACGAGCGGGACGGCACGGTTCTTTTCGCCCTTGTCGGTGGATGATTTCGTGAAGAAGTCGAGCTTGATTTGCTGTTCAAGGGCAGAATTGGAGCGGGTGTCGGAGCAGGTGATGCTGCTGGCACGGCAGGAGGGCTTAGATGCCCACGCGAACGCGGTTGCGATTCGGTTTGGGAAAGAGATAAAAGAGTAAGGCAAAAGCCAACTATGGAAGCGCGCCCAAGCCGGGTCACAAAAAACGGGTCAAGGGGCAATGCCCCTTGCAGGGTGCAGGGACAGCG
>OLZZ01000880.1_pt1 | contig 11840 bp, 11 predicted proteins | sample 1673571 | NCBI WGS metagenome assembly OLZZ01 (sample SAMEA103958115, study PRJEB25191) | human gut metagenome | biome: human-associated habitat [ENVO:00009003]; feature: intestine environment [ENVO:2100002]; material: feces | place: Germany | collected 2013/2015 | reverse complement strand
GCTGGGTACGCTGGAAGAGGTGCTGGCCCTCTGCGGGGTGGACAGACGCATCACCCCCTGCATCGACTTCGGCCACCTGAACGCCCGGACGCTGGGCGGCATCCGCTCCAAGGCGGATTATGCCGCTATCCTTGACCGCATCGGGGAGGCGCTGGGGGATGCGCGGGCCCGGCAGTTCCATGTCCATTTTTCCCGCATCGAGTACTCCAAAGGCGGCGAAAAGCGGCACTGGACCTTTGCCGAGACCCAGTTCGGCCCGGAACCCCAGCCCCTGATGGAGCTGCTGGCCGAGCGCGGGCTTGCGCCGGTCATCATCTGTGAGAGCGCCGGTACGCAGGCAGAGGATGCGAAAACAATGAAGCGATTTTTTGAGGCTTGTCTTTGTACAACCTCTCAGTTTCGCATACGCATTGACGGAGAGATTGTGTTGAAAGAGAAGCCTATCCATTGTTCTCTTACTTTACCTTTTCGACCTGGATCTCAAGCGTTGTCCGATTGATGAGCGCCGTGGGGTCATCGGCATCCAGCAGATAGCTGAACTTTGCCGTGCCGCCCGCAGGCTCCGAGAGGTCGCACGCGATGCCGTCGCCGGTCACGCCCAGCGTAATGGGGCCGACCTCGGTCTCGTAGTAGCAGATGTTCCGGTAATCCCGCTGGATGACCAGCTGGGTGTTGACCTTGCCAAAGCGGAGCAGGGCCACCCGGCTGCCGTCCTCGGCGATCTTGATGGTGGTGGTGCAGCCCTCAAAGCCAATGGTCTGGGTCTCTTTGTAGGTGATATAAAAGCTCTCGCCCTTTTTGACCAGGCTGCCCCGGGTCATCAGCTCGATGTGGTCGCGGTCCTCCTCGCGGATGACCTTCTCCCAGTCCCACTGGTCCACATAGACGGAGTGGAGGTTGTCCAGCTCTTCGTCCCGGCGGATGGCGTTCATGTCGCAGTACAGGCCCTTGCCCACGCGGAAGCCGTAGTCCTTCAGGGCCTTGCGCTTCCACTTGGCCAGCGACTGCACCACCTGTGCTTCGGTGCCGCTGTCCTTGATGTCAAAGGTGACCTTGCGCTCCACGCCGTTCAGGTCGTCGTTCAGGCCGGTGGAAGCCTCCAGAAACAGCGGTGCGGACACGCGGTACAGATTCAGCGTGGCGCACAGCGTGTCGGCGAACAGCCGCTTCACGGTGCCGATGGCGCGCTGGGTGTCGTACAGGTTCAGCGCAGGCGTGTAATTTGCAGGAATGATGGTCTTGCTCATAAAGGATACCCCTCTTCTTGTTGGATTCCGGCCCTGCTTTCCCGGTACAGGGCGCAGTTTTTGAACCAAAAAATACTGGCTCCATTATGGCACATTTTCTTATGAAAGTAAAGTGAGTCGGCAAAAAAAGAGTACCCCGCGCAAGCCGCAGGAGCATCCCCGGTTTTGAGGGCACACGTTACGACTCAGAATTTAGTGATTGTGTCCGGCCCCGGAATCTGCTAGAATACAAAAAGGAAGTTTTTTCACTATATTATAAGGAGTGGGTCATTATGGGCGTATTAACCAAACTGGAACCGGCATCGGTTTTTCATTATTTTGAAGAGATCTGCAGCATTCCGCACACCTCTCATCACGAAAAGGCACTGAGCGATTACTGCGTGCAGTTTGCAAAGGCGCACGGCCTTGCCTGCCGTCAGGACGAAATGGGCAATGTGCTCATCAAGGCACCGGCCACGCCGGGCTACGAGAACCAGCCTGCCCTGATCCTGCAGGGTCATCTGGACATGGTGGGCGACAAGACCGCCGCCTGCCCGCTGGATCTGGAAAAGGATGCCATCCAGCTGGTGGTGGACGGCGATTATGTCCGCGCCGAGGGCACTACGCTGGGCGGCGACGACGGCATTGCCGTGGCCTACGCCCTGGCTGTGCTGGACGCAAAGGACATCCCCCACCCTGCGCTGGAGGTCGTGCTGACCGTCTGCGAGGAGGTGGGCCTGCTGGGTGCATCTGCCATGGAGCTTTCCGATCTGGAAGGCCGCCTGCTCATCAACATCGACTCGGAGGAAGAGGGAGTGCTGACCGCAGGCTGTGCAGGCGGACGCCGCGTTGAATGCCATCTGCCCGTCACCCGTGCAGCTGTGACCGGCACCGCCGTAAAGGCAGACGTGACCGGCCTTGTAGGCGGGCACTCCGGCACCGAGATCCACAAGGGCCGTGCCAACGCCATCGCCCTGCTGGGCCGCTGGCTGACCCTGCTGACCGAAAACGGCGTGGACTACACGGTGCTGGCCCTTTCCGGCGGTGCAAAGGAGAATGTCATCCCCAAGGAAAGCAGCGTCACACTGGTGCTGCCCACCGGCATCACGGAGGACGTCCGTGCTGCCGCTGCCCAGTTTGCCGCTCAGATGAAGGCCGAATACGGCACGGCCGACCCGGAGATCTGTCTGCAGCTCACCGAACAGGGCTGCGGCGGGTATCAGGCACTGGACGGTGCTTCTGTCCAGCGGCTGCGCAAGGCCCTGCTCCTGATGCCATGGGGCGTGCAGGCCATGAGCATGGATGTGCCGGGCCTTGTGGAGACCTCGCTGAACCTCGGCGTTGCCGAACTGGACGACAGCGAAGCCATCCTGCGCTTCTCCCTGCGCAGCTCGGTGCCCTCGGCGAAGGAGCTGCTGAGCTGCAAGCTGCAGACCCTGACCGAGCTGCTGGGCGGCACCGTGCGGTTCCACGGCGACTATCCCGCTTGGACCTACGCCCGCGAAAGTGCCCTGCGCGACCGCTGCGTTGCTATGTACGAGGCACAATACGGTGCAAAGCCCCAGATCGTTGCCATTCATGCAGGTCTGGAATGCGGTATCCTCTCGGGCAAGATCGACGGGCTGGACTGCATCTCCTTTGGCCCGAACCTGCTGCATGTCCACACCCCCAATGAGCGCGCCGACATTGCATCGGTAGCCCGCGTGTGGGAGTACCTGAAGGCTATTCTGGCTTACAAAGAGTAAAATCTGTACATAAAAAATACGCCGTGCATTGCTGCACGGCGTATTTTTTACGGCATATCAGTCCAAATACTTGATCTTGCCCGGCTCGATGCCCTTGATGCCGAGGCCCGGCTCGTTGGAAACCGTGATCTCCTTTTCGTTGAACACGGCACCGCCGAGGATGGGGTCCTCGCTGCACAGCACGGGGCCGTCCAGATCCACGCGGGTGATGATCTGCTTTGCGCAGGCCAGATGCACGGCGGCATTCACGCTGATCTTGGCTTCCAGCATGCAGCCGATCATGCACTCCACACCGTACACCTCGGCGGCAGATGCGATCTTGAGGGCGTTGTACAAGCCGCCGCACTTCATCAGTTTGATGTTCACAAGGTCTGCGGCTCCCATCTGCATAATGGTCAGTGCGTCCTGCGGGGAGAACACGCTCTCGTCTGCCAGCACCGGCACATAGGAGCGCTCGGTGACGTACTTCAGGCCGTCAAAATCGTGGGCCTTGACCGGCTGCTCCACGAACTCCAGATCCAGTCCCCGCTCCTGCATCCCGTTCAGGATGCGCACGGCCTCTTTCGGGGTCCAGCCCTGATTGGCGTCGATGCGGATGCAGGTCTCCTTGGGCACGGCGGCACGGATGGCGCTCAGGCGGGCGATATCCTTTTCCGGCTCCTTGCCCACCTTGACCTTCAGGCAGTCGTAGCCGCGGTCGATGGCGTTCAGGGCATCGCGCACCATCTCTTCGGGGTCGTTGACGCTGATGGTGATGTCGGTGACGATGGACTTCTTTGCGCCGCCCATCAGCTTGTACACGGGGATCTTGTACAGCTGGCCGTACAGGTCCCACAGGGCCATATCCACAGCGGCCTTGGCACTGGTGTTCTTCTGGATGCAGGCATTCAGGGCAATCATCAGGTCCTCAAAGTCGTCCACATCGCGGCCAATGATGGTCTTTGCGATGTGGTCGCGGATGGCACCGATGATGGCACCCGTGGTGTCGCCGGTGATCACACCGGTAGGAGGTGCTTCACCGTAACCCACCGCGCCGGTGTCGGTGTGGATCTCCACGATGACATCCTCCACGCTGCTGACCGAGCGCAGCGCCGTTTTGAAGGGCACACGCAGCGGCACGGAGATCAATCCGAGACGTACTTCCGTAATTTTCATACAAAACCTACCCCTTTCGAATAAAAAATATTGCCAGATTCTATGATCTATGGTAACATTGTATACGAAGTTGTCGATGTTGTAAAGACAATTGTCCGTGAAAAAATCGTAAAAAAGGAAAGGGGTCCGGAATTATGATCACCAATGGCTTCACCTATATTGCGGTGCTGATCTTCATTGCCGCAATGCTGGTATGGCTCCAGCGCTATACCAAATCGAAGTTCTTCGACTACGCACCTCCCATCGTTCTGCTGTATCTCATCACCATGATCCTCTGCACGTTGAATGTCTGGGATATGGCTGCCACCAAACCCGCCTACTCTGTCCTCAAGAACAATCTGCTGTATGCAATGATCTTCCTGATGCTGCTGCGCTGCGACATCCGCAAGATCATCAAGCTGGGTCCCAAGATGCTGGGCGGCTTCTTTGCCGCTTCCGTCTCCATCTCGGTGGCCTTCATTGCCACCTTCGCCATCATGAAGGGGCCCCTTGGCTCCGAAGCATGGAAGGCGCTGGGCGCTCTGTGCGGCAGCTGGATGGGCGGCTCCGGCAACATGATTGCCGTGCAGGCTGCACTGGACATCGGCGAAGCTGACATGGCCTACGCACTGGTGGTGGACTCCATCGACTACTCCATCTGGGTCATGTTCCTGCTGTGGGCCATCAATCTGGCTCCCAAGTTCAACAAGTGGGTCAAGGCCGACACCACCACGCTGGACGAAGTGTCCCGCCGTCTGGAAGAGGATGCAAAGGGCAACGAGGACAAGGCCAGCTTTGTCAACCTGATCTTCCTGCTGGGTCTGGCTCTGGTGATCTCCGCCTTCGGTCAGGACATCGGCGCAGCCCTGAACAGCGCAATGCCCTTCCTGGACAAGGCCACCTGGACCGTCCTGCTCATCACGTTGTCCGGCCTGATCGGCGCTGTCACCCCCGTGGGCCGCATGGCAGGCAGTACTGAACTGTCCAACCTGCTGCTGTACTCTGTGGTGGCTCTGCTTGCATCCCGCGCAAGCTTCCTGGAGCTGACCGATGCACCCGCATGGATCCTGGCAGGCTTTATGATCCTGGCCATCCACGGCATCATTCTGGTGCTGCTGGCAAAGATCTTCCATCTGGATATGTTCACCTGCGGCGTGGCATCTCTGGCAAACATCGGCGGTTCCGCATCTGCTCCCATTCTGGCCGGTGCCTACAGCGGCGCTCTGGTGCCCGTTGGCGTTCTGATGGCTCTGATGGGTTACGTTATCGGCACGGCAGGCGGCCTGATCACCGCAAACATCATGTCGCTGCTGGCATAATGTCTCCGGCTTATAACGCAGTCCGTGGCTGTTGAAACCAACGCGGCCTTAGTTTACAACAAAAAAAGAGATAGGCGGCCCCTTCCGGGGAAGCCTATCTCTTTTTTATCGGAACTGTTTTGGGACTGTTTTGCAGTCGTCCCTTTCATCTCGTCCGCGCAGGACCGGGACGGTCCCGGAGCATCACTCTGCAAACAGCGGAGTGGAAAGATAACGGTCGCCGGTATCGGGCAGCAGGACCACGATGTTCTTACCAGCATTCTCCGGGCGCTTTGCCAGCTGCAGCGCAGCATATACGGCGGCACCGGAGGAGATGCCCACCAGAACGCCTTCCTTGTGGCCGATCAGACGTCCGGTGGCAAAGGCGTCATCGTTCTCCACCGCGATGACCTCGTCATACACCTTGGTGTCCAGCACGTCCGGCACAAAGCCTGCGCCGATGCCCTGGATCTTGTGCGCACCTGCAACACCCTTGCTCAGCACGGGAGAAGAGGCAGGCTCCACGGCAACCACCTTGACGTCCGGGTTCTTGCTCTTCAGGTACTGGCCCACGCCGGTGACGGTACCGCCGGTGCCGACGCCGGCCACAAAAATGTCCACCTTGCCATCGGTATCCTCCCAGATCTCGGGGCCGGTGGTCTCGATGTGTGCCTGCGGATTGGCCGGGTTCACGAACTGGCCGGGGATGAAGGAATCGGGGATCTCCTTTGCCAGCTCATCTGCCTTGGCAATGGCGCCCTTCATACCCTTTGCGCCTTCGCTGAGCACCAGTTCTGCGCCATAGGCCTTCATCAGCTGGCGGCGCTCCACGCTCATGGTCTCGGGCATCACGATGATGATGCGGTAGCCCTTGGCTGCAGCCACAGCCGCCAGACCGATGCCGGTGTTGCCGGAGGTGGGCTCGATGATGACGGAGCCTTCCTTCAGCAGGCCCTTTTCCTCGGCATCATCGATCATCTTTTTGGCGATGCGGTCCTTGACGGAACCAGCCGGATTGAAGTATTCCAGCTTGGCAATGATATGGGCAGGCAGCTGCTGCTCCTTTTCGATGTGGGTCAGCTCCAGCAGCGGAGTATGACCGATCAGCTGATCTGCGGCAGTATAAATCTTGCTCATTGTAGTTTCCTCCCTGATACAGTTACGGGCACATGTGCCCTGCCGGATGGCCCGGTTTTAAATCCTTTATACCAACATTGTTTGTGGGTTTGATGGTATTATAGTCTCCCTTGGGTCGCTTGTCAATGGATTTTTTGAAAAAAGTGGGATTGAAATATTATTTACCCTGTTGTATAATAGGTTAAAATTCAATTTATAACCAACAAAGGAAGTACCGTATTATGATCGTGTCCACCAAAGGGCGCTATGCACTGCGCGTGATGATCGACCTTGCCGAACATCAGTCCGAAAAATATGTTCCCCTCAAAGAAGTCGCCGCCCGTCAGGAGATCTCGGAGAAGTATCTGGAAAACATCCTCAAGGTGCTGGTGCAGAACGGCTTTTTGGAGGGCCTGCGCGGCAAGGGCGGCGGCTACCGCCTGACCCGCAGCCCGGACCAGTACACCGTAGGTGAGATCCTGATGCTGACCGAAGGAAGTCTGGCCCCGGTGTCCTGCCTGACCCCCGGTGCGGCCTCCTGCTCCCGCATGGCCAACTGCCGCACCTATGAAATGTGGAAGGGCCTGAACGACCTGATCTCCAACTACTTCGGCAATATCACTCTGGCCGATCTGGCCCTGCCCGATCAGGCCGGGAATGATTATGTGATCTGAGAAAGCTCTGCCATCGGCGCACCGTTTCTGCGGTGCGCCTTTTTTTGCACAGTTCTGGGAAAAATGTGCAATTTTTCTTATCCAGAATCACGGTTGATGGTTTGGAGCTCCTGCGGTATACTTTACATTCGATGTGACTTTTTACACTTTTACCCGAGGAAGGAGAGTTTTGCTACGAAATACATTTTTCAGTTTGCGCGCATTCTTGCGTTTTGCTTTTTAGGTGAGATCCTTCACTGTGTGCTGCCCCTGCCGGTGCCGGCCAGCGTGTACGGGCTGGTGCTTTTGCTGCTGGCTTTGAACTTCCGGCTGATCAAGCTGGAGGACGTAAAAGAGGTGGGTACCTACCTCACCGGCATCTTCCCGCTGCTGTTCGTGCCCGCTGCCGCCGGTGTGATGGAGCTGTGGGCAGAAATGGGCGAAATGCTGCTGCCCATCCTCATTGCCATCATCCCGGTGACGGTGCTGGTGATGGTAAGCGCAGGCAAGACCACGCAGGCCCTGAGCGGCCGCAAAAACAAGGAGGCCGACAATGACGCAGCTGCTGAATGATTTTCTGTCCGGCTCTGCCGCATGGGGCGTGCTGCTCACACTGGCCGCTTTTGCGCTGGGCGCCCTCATCAATAAGCTGACCGGCAAGGCCATCTTCAACCCGCTGCTGCTGGGCAGCATTTTTGTCATCGTGTTTCTTTCGGTGTGCAAGATCCCGTATGCGGACTATAAGATCAGCGCAGCACCGGTGAATTACCTGCTGCTGCCCGCCACGGTGGCACTGGCCATCCCGCTGTATGAGAAGATCGACCTGCTGAAAGAGAATGCCGCCGCCATCATTGCGGGCATTTCGGTGGGCACGCTGGTGAGCCTTGGCAGCGCGCTGGCGCTGGCACTGGCGCTGGACCTGACCCGTGAGCAGTATGCCACCCTGCTGCCCAAATCCGTGACCACCGCCATCAGCATGGATGTGGCCGCAGAGCTGGGCGGCATTGCGGCGCTGACCGGTGCCATCGTGATCGTCACCGGCATCGTGGGTGCCCTGCTGGCCGAGACCGTGTGCAAGCTGTTCCATATCACCGACCCCATTGCCAAGGGTGTGGGTATCGGCACTGCGGCCCATGCCGTGGGCACCAGCAAGGCCCTGCAGATGGGCGAGGTGGAAGGTGCCATGAGCGGCCTTTCCATTGCCGTGGCCGGTGTGCTGACCGCCGTGCTCTGCCCGGTGTTCGTAAATCTGATCAATTAAACGATTTAAAATGGCCGCCGCATTCGCTCTGCAACAGCGACGACCGCTGCCAGCGGCAGAAACAGGGAGGAGCTGTTGGGGCCGCGGCCTGCAAGATGCGAGTGCCGTCCAAGGCACGAAGCAGATGCAGGGAGCCGCAACCCGTACAGGATGCCAGAAGGGCCGCAGTGCCAGTATAACACAAGCTCTGACGCAATACAACAAAAAGCGACAGCGTACGATCATACCGTACCCGCTGCCGCTTTTTTGTTTTTCCTCCCCAGCACCGCCTTTTTTGTTGACAAAGGCCCGGCTTGCTATTATAATAATGTAGTCAAAATGGCATTATTGTGCGGCTTTGCGGCTGTGCAAAACAAATAGACAAGGAGAGATTCTCAAATGGCACAAGAGATCAAGATGTCCGCTGCCGGTCTGAAGGCAATGCAGGAGGAACTGGAATACCTCAAAACGGTCCGCCGCAAGGAGCTGGCTGAAGAGATCAAGGAAGCACGCAGCCACGGCGACCTGTCCGAGAACAGCGAGTACGACGAGGCCAAGAACACCCAGGGTCTGGTGGAAAACCGCATCACCGAGCTGGAGCAGATGATCAAGAACGCTGTCGTCATTGATGAGAGCGAGCTGAGTGTGGACAGCGTGTCTGTGGGCACCCATGTGGTCATCCGGATGACCGGTGAGGACGAGACCGAGGAATACGATATCGTGGGCCGCACCGAGGCCGACCCCCTGAACGGCAAGATCAGCGATGAGAGCCCCGTGGGCCACGCCCTGATGGGCAAGGCTGTGGGCGAAAAGGTCGAAGTGCTGCTGCCCACCGGCCAGACCGTTGAGTACGAAGTGCTGGCCATTACCCACGCTGCCAACTGATAGGAGAAACCATGGAAGAGCAAAAGAAGAACCCCGCACAGGGCCTGTCCGAGAGCGAGCAGGTGCAGGTGCGCCGCCAGAAGCTGGCCGACCTGCAGGCTGCCGGAAACGACCCCTTCACCCTGACCAAGTTCCCGCAGGACGCATACTCTGCCGACCTGAAGGAAGAGTTCAAGGATCTGCCCAACGAGACCGACAGCGGCAAGACCGTGGCTCTGGCAGGCCGTATGATGTCCAAGCGCGTGATGGGCAAGGCAAGCTTTGCCCACCTGCGGGACGATAAGGGTGACATCCAGCTGTACGTCCGCCGCGACGAGCTGGGCGAGGAGTCCTACGCCGCCTTCAAGAAGCTGGACGTGGGCGACATCATCGGCGTGAAGGGCGAGGTGTTCCGCACCAAGACCGGCGAGCTGAGCGTCCGTGCCACCGAGCTGACCCTGCTGGCCAAGAGCCTGCGCCCCCTGCCCGAGAAGTTCCACGGCCTGACCGATACCGAGATGCGTTACCGTCAGCGCTATGTGGACCTGATCGCCAACCCCGAGGTGAAGGACACCTTCGTGAAGCGCAGCCAGATCCTGAAGGAGATCCGCGCCTATCTGGACGAGAAGGGCTTCCTGGAGGTGGACACCCCCATCCTGACCCCCTTCGAGATCGGCGCCTCCGCACGCCCCTTCTACACCCATCACAACAGCCTGAACATGGACATGGTGCTGCGCATCGAGACCGAGCTGTACCTCAAGCGCCTGATCGTGGGCGGTATGGATCGTGTGTATGAGGTGGGCCGCATCTTCCGCAACGAGGGCATGGACCCCAAGCACAACCCCGAGTTCACCAGCATTGAGCTGTATCAGGCCTTTACCGATTTCCACGGCATGATGGATCTGGTGGAAGAGCTGTACAAGCGCCTGGCCCTCAAGATCTGCGGCAGCATGGTCATTCCCTATCAGGGCAAGCAGATCGACATGGGCCACTGGGAGCGCCTGACCATGATCGAGGCCGTCAAGAAGTATTCCGGCGTGGACTTCAACGATTGGAAGACCGACGAGGACGCCATTGCCGCTGCCAAGGCTCACAACGTGGAGCTGCCTGAGGTGCCCACCAAGGGTGCCATCCTAGCCGAGTTCTTCGACGCCTTTGTGGAGGACAAGCTGATCCAGCCCACCTTCATCTACGACTACCCCGTGGAGATCAGCCCGCTGGCAAAGCGCAAGCCGGACGACCCCGCCTTCACCGAGCGCTTTGAGTATTTCATCGACTGCACCGAGTACGGCAACGCCTTCAGCGAGCTGAACGACCCCATCGACCAGAAGGGCCGCTTCGAGCGTCAGGTAGCCGAGCGCAAGGCCATCGAGCCCGACTGCAAGGCACAGGTGGACTACGACTACGTGAACGCGCTGGAGTACGGCCTGCCCCCCACGGGCGGTCTGGGCTTCGGCGTGGACCGTCTGGTGATGCTGCTCACCGACAGCGCCTCCATCCGCGATGTGCTGCTGTTCCCCACGATGCGCCCGGAATCTAACTAAGCTACGTGGTAATCCTTGTGTCTCCGACAGTCCGCACGAACTGAAAATCCGACCCTGAATGTACCAAAAACCTGAATGTTCAGACGGATTTCTTAGGGGCTTGTCGGAGAAGGCAAAAATCCCAAACGGAGCGTGACGGATTTTCGCCAGTTCCACATCCAGCAGAAAACTGTAAACGAGAAAACAGTCAAGAGGACATTTCACCATCGGCAAAAGCCGAAAGTGGAGTGTCCTTTTTCTATATCCTGATAATGCAAGTATACCACATAACCTTGACAAAGGAGAAGAATACCATGGCACATAAGCGAAACTCGATTGAAGTTCCTGAACTGGAAAAACTGCTGGCTGGAAAGAAAAAGAAATACGTTCGCTACGAGGAAGGGGCAGTCCTCTACTCGATGGGCAAAAACTCTTTCCGACAAGTCGCACAGGATGCTCACGCTGTCGTCCGGTTGAAACGCATTGCACTGGTGAACGTAGAAGTGCTGGACGAATATCTGGAATCCTTTCGTGAATAATTGAATCAGCTTTACATGGTGCACTTTCAGTTTCCATAAAATCGGAGGTTGGTTTTTCTCAAAATTTGATTGATTATTTTCGAAAAAGTGATTATTTCGATTGAATTTCTGCTAAAAATATGATACTCTAGCATTGGAGGGTTGCAATATGCTGATAGAATTTCGATTTAAAAATTATCGTTCCTTTCGTGACGAAGCCATATTGTCTATGGAAGCAATAGGCTTGGGTAGTAAAAAAGATTGCTTGATTCATTACAAAAGTCAAAAAATCCTACCGGTAGCGGCAATTTATGGAAAAAATGGCGGAGGCAAGAGTAATGTTATTCGTGCTTTTTGGCTAGCAGTTCAGTTTATAAAAAATGCTCAGCGGACACAGCATGAAAAATCTGAGATTCCAATTCATTCTTTTGCGTTGAATGATTACTCTGCAGAGCAACCGACAGAGTTTGAATTCATTTATACAAAAAGCAATGTAAAATACTGGTATGGATTTTCTGCGACA
>OLZZ01000871.1_pt1 | contig 11901 bp, 10 predicted proteins | sample 1673571 | NCBI WGS metagenome assembly OLZZ01 (sample SAMEA103958115, study PRJEB25191) | human gut metagenome | biome: human-associated habitat [ENVO:00009003]; feature: intestine environment [ENVO:2100002]; material: feces | place: Germany | collected 2013/2015 | reverse complement strand
CGTATTTCTGCTTTCACACATCCTTCGTTTAGCGGTCTGCAAGAAAGATTTCTCGGCAACGCTTTCAATGACGATACGAGAGTCTGATGTCTCCTAGTCACTAGTCCCTAGTCCCCCCCAAAACAAAATCGTTCGCCCTTATGAAATTGTAAAGGCGAACGATGTATGCATTATTTCAGTTCAGCAGCTTCTTCCTTCAGTTCGAAGGATTCCAGCTGGTCTCCCTCTTTGACGTCACGATAGCTGTCGATGGCGATGCCGCATTCGAAGCCGGCAGCGACTTCCTTCACGTCATCCTTGAAGCGGCGCAGCGATGCGATCTTGCCTTCATGGATGACGATGCCGTCGCGGATCAGGCGCAGCTGGCAGTTGCTGGTGATCTTGCCGTCCTGCACGTAGGAGCCAGCAACGATGACCTTCGGTGTGTGGATGACCTGACGGATCTCCGCATGGCCGAGAACCACTTCGCGGATGGTCGGCGAGAGCATGCCTGCCATCGCCGCCTTGACATCATCGATGCAGTCATAGATGACACGGTAGAGACGGACATCGACGCCGTCCTTTTCCGCCATGGCACGTGCATTGGCATCCGGACGGACGTTAAAGCCGATGATGAGTGCATTGGATGCGGAAGCGAGCATGACATCGGATTCGTTGATCGCACCGACGGCGGAGTGAACGATGGAGATGCGGACCTCTTCGCTCTTGATGGCCTGCAGGGACTGTACGAGCGCTTCGACGGAGCCCTGGACATCCGCTTTGATGATAACGTCGAGTTCCTTCATTTCGCCTTCCTTGATCTTTTCGAAGATGTTGTCAAGGGTGACCTTCTGGACACTTCTCTGTTCCTCTTCCTTCGCACGGGATGCGCGGATCTCAGCGATATTTCTAGCCTTCTTTTCATCCATGACAAAGAAGTGGTCGCCGGCTTCCGGCACGCTGTCCATGCCGAGGATCTCGACCGGGACAGACGGTTCCGCACTCTTCATCTTGCGGCCGTTTTCATTGTTCATCGCACGGACGCGGCCCCAGCTCTTGCCGGCCAGGATGCCGTCACCGATATGGAGGGTACCGTTCTGGACAAGGACGCTCATGACCGGGCCTCTGCCTTTATCCAGCTGGGCTTCGATGACGACGCCGTATGCTTCGCGGTTCGGATTGGCCTTGAGCTCCTGCATTTCAGCGACGAGGAGGATGTTTTCCAAAAGATCATCGAGCCCGATCTTCTTCTTCGCGGAGATCGGTGTCATGATGACATCGCCGCCCCAGTCTTCAGCGAGCAGGCCTTCTTTGGCGAGCTCTTCCTTGATGCGGTCCGGGTTGGCGCCCGGTTTATCGATCTTGTTGATCGCGACCATGATCGGTACACCGGCATTCTTCGCGTGATGGATCGCTTCGATGGTCTGCGGCATGACGCCGTCATCGGCTGCTACGATGAGGACAGCGATATCGGTCAGCTGCGCGCCGCGGGAGCGCATCGCGGTAAAGGCTTCATGGCCCGGGGTATCGAGGAAGGTGATCTTGTGATTTTTATAACGGATCTGGTATGCACCGATGCGCTGGGTGATGCCGCCGGCTTCGTGGAGCGCGACATTCGTCTGACGAAGGGCATCGAGCAGGGTGGTCTTGCCATGGTCGACGTGGCCCATGATGGTGACGACAGCCGGTCTTGGCTTCAGGAAACGCGGATCATCCTCTGCAGGGATATACTCGGTCGGATCCGCCGGAGCTTCTGCTTCGATCAGGGTGATGCCGAATTCTTCTGCCAAGATCTCGATGGTGTCGCGGTCCAGGTTCTGGTTGATGGTCGCCATGACGCCGTCCATCATGAGCGCTTTGATGATCTCGCTGACTTCACGTCCGAAAAGCTCAGCCAGCTCCTTGACGGTAACGCTCGGCGGCAGCTCGACTTCTGTCGGGTACGCAGCCACTTTCTTTTCATTCGTGTGTTTCTTCTTCTTGCTCTGGCTCAAAGAACGGGCCATGAGGGAACCGCCTTCCTTCTCTCTGCGGCTTCTTTCCCAGTCCTTCTTCGTCTTTTTCTTAGCCGGTTTTTCCGCTCTTCTGGTGACCGGCTTCTGCGCGGTCTCTTCTACCGGAGCCTTGGCAGCAGCTGCCGGGCGCTGCGGACGAGCCGGACGATCGGTCTTCGGGCGGTCACCGTTTCTGTCATTCTTGAAACGGTCATTTCTTCCATTGCCGCCACTCTGTCCATTTCTTGCTCCCTGCGGGCGGTCGCCGTTGCGGCTCAAACGATCGTTTCTCTGACCGTCTCTCCCCTGAGAGCGGCTTCCTCCGTCACGACGTTCCCCGTTTCTATCATTTCTGCCTTCGCTTCTTCCATCGCGTCTCTGGCCGTCTCTTCTTCCGTCACGGCGCCCATCCTGACGGGATGCCTCTCTCGCCGGACGGGACGGGCGTTCTGCCGCCTTGGCCGGCTCTGCCTTCGGCGCTTCCTTCTGCGGAGCTTCTGCCTTCGGAGCCGGTTTCTGAGCTTCTGCCGGCGCTGCTTCTTCCGTAGAGTAGGAGGAGTAGGAGGAGTAGGAGGACTGGCGGGCATTGCCCTTCTTGCCATTCGGCTGTCCTGCCTGATCAAAACGGACGGTACGCATCACCGGGCGCTTTGCCGCTTTCTTCTTTTCTTGAGCGACGTGACGCGCGAGGATGGACTTGCCATTGTCATCCACGCCGGAGAGACGGTTCGTCACATCGACATGACCGGCTTTCAAAATTTCAATGACCTCTTTATCTGTCTTGCCAAATTCCTTGGCAAGTTCATAAACTCTGTACTTCTTTTTCTGCATAAGCAGCCTCCCAAGTGTATGTCAATTTGATTCATGGTTTATTATCGCAGAAATGGGACTCCTATTCGTCGGCCGCTCTCTGGCGACGAGCGGCTCTAAGACCCATTTCCATCTGCCCCTTGGCAGCTATCTTTCAGCCAGCGCCTTGTCGATCTTTTCAGCGATCGCGCGGCTGAAGCCTTTGTCTGTGATGAGCGCCGCTGTGCGCACCCCTTTGCCGAGGGCGCTGCCCAGTCTTTCCTTTTCTCCAAACAGTCTGTAGGAGATATGCGCTCTTTCTGCAGCATTTCTGTACTCATCCTTTGTTCTTGGGGAGCTGTCTTCCGTGATAATGAGAAGGGCCCCTTTCAGAGCTTTCACATTTTTCAGCCCTTCTGCCACCTGTTCATTTCCCGAAAGCAGACGACCTGCCTTCATACAAAGGCCAAGCATGCGGTATACCGGCTCATCCATTCTCGATCTGTTCCTTCAGCGCATCGTATACATCCTTGGATACCGGACGCTTCAGGGATCTCTCAAGGCCATGGGACTCGTAGGCCTTGGTAAAGCACTCGATATCGTCACACACATAGACGCCGCGGCCGGATTTCTTGCCCGTACGGTCGAGCTCGATGAGCCCCGTCGGCAGAGCCACGATACGGAGCAGCTCCTTCTTCGGCTTCAGCTCCTTGCAGCCTACGCACATGCGCATGGGGATCTTTTTTACTTTCATTCCTTAGCTTCCTCCCCCATATCGCTTTCGATATCTCCCAGAATGTCGTCATCGAGATCGGCGCTGTCGGTCTCGCCGAAGCCTTCCTCATTCGCCTGCGTTTCGCTCTTGATATCGATCTTCCAGTTCGTCAGCTTGGCAGCCAGGCGGGCATTCTGCCCTGCTTTGCCGATGGCAAGCGACAGCTGGTAGTCCGGTACGATGACATAGGAGGATTTCTCTTCTTCCCATACGGAAACAGAAATGACCTTTGCCGGGGAGAGGGCATTGGCGATGTAGATCGCCGGATCTTCGTCCCAGCGGACGATATCGATCTTTTCATCATGCAGCTCGTTCACGATATTCTGCACACGCTGTCCCTTCGGCCCGACGCACGCGCCGACCGGATCGACAGCCGGATCCATCGCATATACGGCGATCTTGGAGCGGGAACCCGCTTCACGGACGACACTCTTGATCTCCACGGTGCCGCTGTAAATTTCCGGTACTTCCAGCTCGAAAAGTCTCTTCAAGAGGCCCGGATGGGTTCTCGAGAGGATGATCTCCGGTCCCTTCGTGGTCTTTCTGACTTCGAGGACATAGCACTTGATCTTATCGTTCGGCTGGAATTCTTCGCCTTCGATCTGTTCTGCGAAAGGCAGGATCCCTTCCACGCGGCCGAGGTCTACAAAAATGGTGCGGGATTCATTCCATTTCACTACGCCGGTGATCACATCCCCTTCACGGCCGGAGAATTCGTCATAGATGGAGCCTCTCTCTGCTTCACGCAGCTTCTGGATCATGACCTGCTTGGCGGCCTGCGCTGCGACACGGCCGAAATTCTTCGGTGTCACATCGATGCGGAGCATGTCGCCTGCTTCATAGCTGCGGTCGATCTTCTTTGCCTCTTCCACCGTGATCTCATTGATCGCATTTTCAGAGTCCTCATGGATCTCGTCCACGACGGTCTTTTCTTCATAAATTTTATATTCGCCGGTTTCACGATTAAGAGAGACCGAAGCCTTGGCATTGCTGCCGCTTTCCTTTTTGTAAGCGGTCAGAAGCACCATTTCCAGTGCATCAAATACCATATTTCTGTCAACTTTTTTGATCTTGACCAGGGCTTCTACTGCTTCCAATAATACCTTGCCATCCACGATGAACTATTCCTCCTCGATTAAAACGAAAAATGAAGTCTTACTTGTGAAATTTTATCTCTATCCAATGCGATCTCTGTACCGTCTGTAAGCGTCAGCGCCAGATCCCCCTCCTCGGTGAGCCCTTCCAGATGCGCAGTGAACGCTTTGCCGCCGCCTGCCTCTTCGAGCGGAGCAAACAGCTTCACGTCCACATCGCTTCCCGCATAGCGGCGGAAATCCTTATCCTTCTTCAATACACGATCGAGCCCCGGAGAAGAAACCTCCAGCATGTAGTTATCCGGGATGATATCCTTCTCATCCAGGATCTCGCCGGCCTTCTCACTGATGCTCTGGCAGTCTGCGAGATCCACGCCGCCTTCCTTATCAATGAAAATGCGAAGGATCCAATTCCTTTCACGGACATACTCGACATCGACAAGTTCGATGCCGTCCGCATCCAGGATCGGTTCCAGCAAAGCTTCTACGGCTTCTTCGATTGCTTTATGTGCCATGATAAGCCTCCTTGAAATCAATCAAACGTGAACGCCGAAGTGCTCCTGAAAGAGCAAGGACTCCATAGATCGCAGCGTCAGTACGATAAAAAATATGTCCCTTCCCCGATGTGCATACGTCCGTTCACGAAACTGTTCCATATATAAGAAAAAGTGAGCCGCAGCTCACTCACCAGGAAATTCTATACACATAACTTGCGATACTATTATACCATACGTTGTAAAGGGAAAGCAATAAAAAAGGTTCAGGGTTCAAGGTTCAAGGTTCAGGGTTCGGGGTTCGGGGTTCGGGGTTCAGGTGCCAGCTTCGCTGCAATATATATTTGCGGCGGAGCCGCCACCACAACCCTGAACCCATCAACCTGAACCTTGAGCCCTCTAATCCTCGATCACCGGATGCTCATAGAGCTCCTTCAGATCCTTTTCCAGGTGCTTCTCAATCGCCGCCTCAAGTGCTTCGATGGATTTCGCATCATACTGATGAATGATGCCCGGGATACCCTTAGCGCGAAGTTCGCCGTAGTACTCATCGCGATACATGTTATAGAAGAAAAGGACCCCTGTATCTTTTTCTTCACACTCATAGGCAGCGATGATGTAGGAGCCGTTCAGCCCAAGGAGCGGCATTTTCGGCGCAATGACACGCACATAGTGACCAATCTTCTCCGGCAGCAGCTCTTCATAGTCCCAGACCATGAAGCCTTTGCCCTCGACCAGAACGGAGACCTTCTCGCGATGGATGAGCTCCTTCTCGATCGCCTCCGGTGTCAGCAGTTTCACGAGGCGTTTAAATTCCTCAAGATCGCCCGTGATGCATTCGATCTCCGTCAGCGTGATCATGTGCAGATCCATCTTCACCATGTAATCCGCCGTTTCTTCATCATATAAGACGCGGATCTTCCATCCATTCGACTTGTGAAACCAGCCGAAGGCATAATAAATGCGGTCGTGCTGCTCATCAATGATGCGAAGCTCATAGTCGCCGATGACCGGGGGAAGATCCTTCTCCTCGTACCAGGCAAGCAGCTTCTCGCGGCGCTCCGCGCGCGCCTTCTTTGTTTTTTCATCCACGTCAGCCATGGTGACTCCTTTCTAAATGAGACTATGAGACGGGAAGACTAGAAGACATTAGACATTAGACATTAGACTTCTGACTTCTGATTCCTAGTCACTAGTCACCAGTCACTAGTCACTAGCCACTAGTCCCAGTCACTTCTCCGCCTGTTCTGCCTCAAGCCGGTCTCTGGATGCGGTGACGGACTTCACAAATTCCCGTGTTTCAGGGAAAGGGATCTGGTTCATATCAGAGAAGCCTTCCTTCCAGCCATAGTCCTTCACCCACTGGTCCACATTGCCGCGGCCCGCATTGTACGCGGCCAGCGCAAGGACTTCATTGTTGTGATACTCCTTTAACAGGTAATTGATATACCAAGCGCCCAGCGGAATATTCTCCTCAGGACGCTCCAGACGGTTCGCCGGAAGACCACTTTCCTCGGAGATCCACTCTGCTGTATCCGGCATGAGCTGCATCATGCCGATCGCGCCCACATGGGATACCGCCTTTTTATCGAATTTACTCTCCGTCAGGATGACGGCTTCTAAAAGAGCCGGCGAGATCTCCTCCTTCTTCGCGCTCTCTGAAATGAGGAGAGAGATCTCCCGCGAGGGACGCATGAAGGAAATGTCTGAAAGGATGTAGACCGCAAGACCGCACAGAATGGCCAGAAGAAGGGTGAAGAGCATAGCCCCCGTATTTCCCTGATGTCTGTGGACTTCTCTCTTTTTCCGTTTCAAGGCGGTTCTCATGGATTCAGCTCCTTTCAGGCAAAAATGATGTAGGGTTCAAGGTTGTGGTGGCGGCTTCGCCGCAAATATATATGGGGCGATGCCCGAAGGCTGACTTCTCCCTCCTTCCAGAGGAAGGGGCGAGAGGATGGTCTGGGCGATGCCCGAAGTTTAAAACTGGCGGTTTTCTCGTATCGCAAACCCAATCCCTAGCTACTAATTTCTAGTCACCAGTCCCTAACTCCCCTCATCCGTTCCTTCGCCTTCGCGAGGGCTTCTCTCACCTGGCGGCGGGTGTCTTCGACGGAGCGGCTGTTATCTATGATGACATCCGCATAGTTCAGCTTATTGTCCGTCGGCATCTGCTTATGGATGCGGTCAAGGACCTGCTCTCTGGTGAAGCCGTCGCGGAGCGTGACACGCTCGATCTGCATTTCCAGCGGTACCTTGACGATCCAGACCTCTTCCACACGCAACTGCCAGGAGATCTCCAGCAGGAGCGGCATGTCGAGTACAACAAGGTCATGACCTTCCTCCTGGGCCTTCAGAAGCTCTTCCTGCGTACGGCGCCAGATGAAGGGATGGATGATGGCATTCAGCTGCTGGCGTTTCTCTTCCTTCGTGAAAACGATCGCTGCCGTTTTCAGCCGATCGAGCGTCCCATCCTTATTGAAAATGGCCTCGCCAAAGGCGCGCCGGATGTCTTCCATGGCCGCACTGCCCGGCCGCACTGCCTCGCGCGCGAGCAGGTCCCCATCGATGATGGGGATCCCCAGCTCCTTCAGGTAGGAGGAAACGGTGCTTTTCCCGCAGCCTACGCCGCCGGATAATCCGATACGATACATAATGAGATAACTTCCTTTGAATGATAATGAGAAAAAGGGTTCAGGGTTCAAGGTTCAAGGTTCAGGGTTCAGGGTTGTGGTGGCAGCTTTGCTGCAATTACATATGAAGCGATGCCCGAAAGTAGTATTCAAGTCACCAATCATTCGAGGTTCCTAATCCCTAGCCACGAATCCCTGCTTTCAAACTTCAGGGTTAGCCCGTGGAGCGGGGCGTCCTTTGATTATGTTTGAAAGCTTCATTTGAATTAGAAATGAGAAATGCAAAATGGTGGTGCGGCGCCAGATCCTTCGACTTAGTTCTCACTGTTCCGCCTTTACATTATCGAACATCCGACATTTCACTCCGCTCAGGATGACGAAATGCGCCGCGAAGGTTTGAAATTAGTGGTTTTCTCGTATCGCAAATCTAATCCCTAGCTACTAATCCCTAGTCTCCAGCCTCTCCGCTCACTTCGTTTCCGCCCAGTTCTTCCCCGCATGGACGTCGGCGAGGAGCGGGACTTTGAGCGTGACGACGGATTCCATCGTTTCTTTTAAAAGAGCAGCGATCTCCTCTTTTTCCTCCGCCACCACCTCTGCGACCAATTCATCATGGACCTGCAGAAGGACGCGGCTCTTATAGTGGCCCTTCCTCAGCTTGTCATAGACGGCGATCATCGCCATCTTCATGATATCTGCGGCCGTGCCCTGGATCGGTGTATTCATCGCCATGCGTTCTGCGAGTGAACGGCGCATGAAATTCTTGCTGCGGATGTCCGGAAGCTCGCGATAGCGACCAAAAAGCGTGACGGCACGTCCCGTCTCCCTGGCCTCTTCGATCATACGCTGCATGAAGCCCAGGATCTTCGGGTAGCGGGCATTGTACCTGTCGATATAGTCCTGCGCCTGCTTGGGCGTGATGCCGAGCTGCTTGGAAAGTCCGAATCCGCTGATGCCGTAAATGATGCCGAAATTAACGGCTTTCGCATGGCTTCGCTGCTCGTCGGTGACTTCTTCGAAGGGGATGCCCAGCACTTCGGCCGCGGTGCGGCGGTGGATGTCCTCATGGTTCGCAAAGGCCGCGATCAGGCTCTCATCACCGCACATATGCGCAAGAATACGGAGCTCGACCTGCGAGTAATCAGAAGAGATGAAGCAGTCATAGCCCTCGCCCGGTACAAAAAGGGAGCGTATCTTCTTCCCTTCCTCCGTGCGGACAGGGATGTTCTGCAGGTTCGGATCCGAGCTTGAAAGACGGCCCGTAGCCGTCACCGTCTGGTTGAAGGAACCATGAATGCGGCCCGTTTCCTTACGGATGAGCTTCGGCAGCGCTTCGAGGTAGGTGGAGATCAGCTTCGAGAGCGTGCGGTAGCGAAGGATCTTCCCCACCAAGGGATAGCTGACCGCCAGATTCTCCAGCACGTCCGCAGCGGTCGAGTAGCCCGTTTTCGTCTTCTTGCCCGCCGGCATCCCAAGCTTCTCGAAAAGGATATGTCCGAGCTGTTTGGGCGAATTGATATTGAATGGTTCCCCTGCCTCAGTGTAGATATCCTTCACGAGGAGGCGCAGCTCACTCTCCATGTCCGCCTTGACCTCCTGCCAGCGCTGCTGGTCTGTCGCGATGCCGGCCTTCTCCATCGCGGAAAGCACCTTGACGAGCGGCTCTTCCACGTCCGTGAAAAGTGTCATCACTCCATTTTCCTCGAGCTTGCGGCAGCACGGCCCATAGATCTTCGACAGGAAATCTCCGATGAGACTGCCCTTGTCTGCGAAATCTTCCATCTCATCCGTAAAGACTTCGGGCACTCCATAGAGCCCTGCCATGTACGATAAGGGGTACGTCACACGCGCCGGATCCAGCAGGTAGGAGGCGAGCTGCACATCAAAGAGCGGCAGATGCTCCGAGGGAAAATCGGACTCCGTGAGGGCTTTCGCATCGACTGTCACCACGGCTTTCGCTTTCGCGAGGACCTCTGCGAGCTTCTCATACTGCGCCGGCACCGCCGTGTACGCCCGTCCCTCACTCACAACGACCGCAGACCTTGCCGTGAAGAAAGGCGCGATCCCGGAGCGGTCGATCAAAAGGGCTGCGATCTTTTCATCAAACGCCTCTCCCTGCCAGGGTTCAGCCTTCACAAGCTCTCTCTGGCTCTTCTCTTTCTTCGCTTCCGCCAACGCACGGAAGCGTGGAAGGTCGGCGAACTGCTGCAAAAGATTGATCCCGAGCTTCTGGAAAAGGACACGCATTTCCTCAAAATGAACGGGCTGATGCATCTCTTCCAGAGACGTCTCCAGCGGCACGTCGCGCTTGATGGTCGCCAGGTCATAGGAAAGATAGGCCAGCTCTTTATTCGCAGTAAGCTTCTTTCCCTGCGCGCCTTTGATCTCTTCAACATGGGCATAGAGATTATTCAGATTGTCATACTGCGTGATAAGCTTCAAAGCCGTCTTCTCGCCGATCCCCGGCACGCCGGGGATATTGTCTGCGGTATCCCCCATGAGCGCCTTCATATCGATCACCTGACGCGGCTCTATGTGGTACTTTTCAAAGACCGCTTCCGGCGTCATGGCCGCCATATTCGTGATGCCCTTCTGCGTGAGGAAGACCGTCGTCCGGCTGCTTGAGAGCTGCAGCGCATCGCGGTCGCCCGTCACGATATTGACCGGCATTTCCTTTTCATAGCGAAGAGAGAGCGTCCCTAAGATGTCATCTCCCTCGTAGCCGTCAAGACTGTACACCGCGACACCCATCACCTGCATCACGTCGCGGATGAGGTCAAACTGCGGCACCAGCTCATCCGGTGCTGGCTTTCTCGTAGCTTTGTATCCCTCGTACATCTCCGTGCGGAAGGTGTGTCGATCCTTGTCGAAGGTCACTGCCATATATTCCGGATCCAGATCGCGATAGAGACCGAGCAGCATCCGCAGAAATCCATAGACCGCATTCGTCGGGATCCCATCCGGCGATGTCATAGTGGGCGGCAGCGCATAGAACGCGCGGTATAAAAGGCTGCTGCCATCAATGATGACCAATTTCTTTTCCATAGTAAACTCCATGAGGGTACGCACTCGCGTGCCAATCAATGCCAAAGCCCCATGCCGTTGGGCAACAGGTTCAAAGGGTTATAAGCTTTGAAGGATGGTGCATCGCACGAATGACATCGCGGCGCCGATCCCCAATGCGTCATCCACCGCCTTGCAAAAGGGGCAGACATCGTAGTATATATTATATCATAATCGCGCCGGGCAAACAGGCTTCCCATGGTGAGGGGTACACATTCTTCGTCACGCGGCGAATGAAAAAGATCTCCTCTTTGCTTAGAATACCGATACAAAAATACCTGCCGCAGGGCGGCGAAAGACACGCCGCCAGAGAAAAGAGCCCCACACTCCATTCCGTCAAGCGCAATAAAAAAGCCCATCCAATGGATGAGCTTTTTCTCATTTTAGTGGTGCGGTCGGAGAGATTTGAACTCTCACGGATTACTCCACTACCGCCTGAAGATAGCGCGTCTGCCAGTTCCGCCACGACCGCATATAAAATTGAATTGAGGGAATCAAGTAGAAAAAAGAGTGGTGCGGCTGGTGAGACTTGAACTCACACGATCGAAAGATCACTACCCCCTCAAAGTAGCGCGTCTGCCATTCCGCCACAGCCGCAGGAATGGTGCCTCAGAACGGAATCGAACCGTTGACACAAGGATTTTCAGTCCTTTGCTCTACCAACTGAGCTACCGAGGCAAATAAAAGTGGCGACCCGGATCAGATTTGAACTGACGATCTCCGCCGTGACAGGGCGGCATGTTAGACCACTACACCACCGGGCCTTTTGGTGGGCGATAACAGGATCGAACTGCTGACATTCTGCTTGTAAGGCAGACGCTCTCCCAGCTGAGCTAATCGCCCATGGTGACCTGTGGGGGATTCGAACCCCCGAACCCGCCGTGAAAGGGCGGTGTCTTAACCGCTTGACGAACAGGCCACTGGCTCCTGAAGCAGGGTTCGAACCTGCGACATCGTGATTAACAGTCACGCGCTCTACCGGCTGAGCTATTCAGGAATCTATAGAAACATCTTACGATGTAACTAACTATGGAGCGGAAAACGGGACTCGAACCCGCGACCCCAACCTTGGCAAGGTTGTGC
>OLZZ01000870.1_pt1 | contig 11911 bp, 10 predicted proteins | sample 1673571 | NCBI WGS metagenome assembly OLZZ01 (sample SAMEA103958115, study PRJEB25191) | human gut metagenome | biome: human-associated habitat [ENVO:00009003]; feature: intestine environment [ENVO:2100002]; material: feces | place: Germany | collected 2013/2015 | reverse complement strand
CCGAAGATAGTTCGCTGGAAACGGCGCGTGAAAATAGGTAGTCGCCGACTTGAACTAAAAAACGCTTCAGAAGAAATTCTGAGGCGTTTTTTGTTGTCTGAACTGCTTCCGAAATTTTTGCCGTATATTGCGCGTACAGTGCACGAAAAGGCTCTGAGAGATCGTGTCTATCAAAAGGGGGAATATGAGGTGAGGCGAAGATCTGCAGTCAGGGCGGTGGGGATGTTCCTGCTGGCGGCTCTTGCCATTTTGATTTTATGCCGTTATCAGCACACTTCTGCTGTTCGACCGAAGGATAGATTTTCCGGCCAGATCCCGCAGCTGCACAGCACGGCAGACGCAGACGGTGACGGTGTGGACGACCAGCTGGACATTCTGAACGGCGCACTGGCCTATGTGAGCGCACATCCTAAATATAAAAGCCATTATTATAAGACTGGTTATCCTGACGATGGTTATGGAGTGTGCACTGATGTGGTAGCATATGCCTTGAAAAATGCGGGATATGATCTGCAGACTCTGGTAGACGCGGACATTCGGGAACATCCGGAAGAATATGGCATTGCAGAGCCGGATGCAAACATAGATTTCCGACGAGTGCGAAACCTGAAGGTGTTTTTTTCGCACACGGCAGCTGCCCTGACCACGGATGTTTCCGAAACGGAACAATGGCAGGGCGGTGATATTGTGATCTTCGAAAGACATATCGGCGTAGTGTCTGACCGTCGAAATAAAAACGGTGTGCCTTATGTGATCCACCACAATGACCCATGGCAGACAGCTTACGAGCAGGATATTTTGGAAGAGAGAACGGACATCGTCGGACACTACCGCATTTCTGAATAAAACTGAATAAAAGTAGAAAAAGCGGCCCCGCCGCGTTGAGCATTCAACGTGACGGGGCCGCATACTTTATTGGATGGTGTACCGGTTACGATACGAGCTTCTGCTTAGCCCTTGCCTGCGCAGCCGAACAGCTCGATCTTCTCCTTGCACTTGGCCTCGATGGCCTTTGCGCCGGGAGCCAGCAGCTTGCGGGGGTCGAAGCCCTTGCCCTGCTGATCCTTGCCCTCTTCGATGTACTTGCGGGTGGCCTCAGCAAACACCAGCTGGCACTCGGTGTTGATGTTGATCTTGGAAACGCCCAGGCTGATGGCCTTAGCGATCATCTCGTCGGGGATGCCGGTGCCGCCGTGCAGGACCAGAGGGATGTTATTGGTGGCCTTGTGGATGCGGTCCAGAGCCTCGAAGTCCAGACCCTTCCAGTTTGCCGGGTAGACACCGTGGATGTTGCCGATGCCGGCAGCCAGGAAGTCGATGCCCAGAGCAGTGATCTTTGCGCACTCCTCGGGGTCTGCGATCTCGCCGGCACCCACAACGCCGTCCTCGACGCCGCCGATGGAACCGACCTCTGCCTCGATGCTCAGGCCCTTAGCGTGTGCCAGAGCCACCAGCTCCTTGGTCTTTTCCACATTCTCTTCGATGGAGTAGTGGCTGCCATCGAACATGATGGAAGAGAAGCCGGCCTCGATGCAGGCCTTGCAGCCCTCATAGGTGCCGTGATCCAGATGCAGGGCAACGGGAACGGTGATGCCCATGGAATCGACCATAGCGCTGACCATGGCAGCGACGGTCTTGAAACCGGTCATGTACTTACCAGCACCCTCGGAAACGCCCAGGATCACGGGGCTCTTCATTTCCTCGCAGGCGGTCAGGACAGACTTGGTCCACTCCAGATTGTTGATGTTGAACTGAGGCACACCATAGTGGCCATCACGTGCTTTGATCAGCATTTCGGTTGCATTTACCAACATTATTCATTACCTCCACAAAATCATTGGGGCCTTGCTCGTTTCGTGCCTGCTTTGTGCACGTCTTAACGAACTTACAGGGTTAGTATACCCCAAACAGCGCCTAAAATCAATCCAAACGGGCTTTTTTCCTGCAACAATGCGGAAAATCGATCCCTGCGGGGAAGGAAACTTTCCGTCAGAAAGGGTCAGCACAGAACAAAAAACAACAATATTCCATAAAATCTGCAACATGAAGCCGCGCGGCGGGAAAGCAGCAAAAGGACGAATTTTCAACATGGATCCACATTCGTCAAAATGATATTGGAAGATCTGGCAAAACCGGACAGAATGCAGTTCAAAAAATTGTCATATTTCCGACTTGTATTTTACAAACTGTACGCAAGAAAAACAAACAGGTCGAACCGGAATGTTGAAAACACGGTGGAAAGTGTGGAATTCCACCCGTAAAACAGGCTTTAAAACAGGACTTTTGAACTTTCTCCACCGGGTTTTCAACATGTGGAAAAAGTGATCGGCCCTTTACGGATTGTATACCACATTTTTGTGGAAAACTTTTCTCATCGGCAAAACAGAGGACGCTTGTGCAACAACAGAGTGAAGATGCACCTGTGCGGCAAAACATTTCTGCAAAAAGGAGCGCGGCCTGCCAAAGCGGAAAATGCGGCAGACCGTGAACAGGGTGTGAAAACTTTTGCCGGACAGGGACAAAAAATGGTGATTTACTGGCAAACAAAGGCGGCATATGTTATACTTCAAAATGAGTTATCATATGGAAACGCGATGGGTGCGCAGTGCAGGATGCCGCGCACCTTTTGGAGGGTGCATGCAGCACGTTCCGGCAATACAAAGAAAGGGAGAAAACACAATGGAAGAAAAGAATCAGCCGCGCCGTCCGCGCCGCAGCCCGGAGGAGAACACGCAGAAAAACGAGAGCCTTGTTTACGGCAAAAATCCTGTGACCGAGCTGCTCAAGAGCGGCTCCGGCGTGGATACTGTGCTCATTGCCGAGGGTCTGGCTCCGGCGGTGGCGGCTTACTATACGGCGCTGGCCAAGGAGGCGGGTGCCACGGTCAAGCGGGTACATCCCAACAAGCTGCGCCTGATGACCGGCACTGAGAGTCATCAGGGTGTAGCTGCATTTGCCAGCGAGATCGAGTATGTGACGGTGGATGACCTGATGGCAGCAGCCAAGGCCAAGGGCGAGGCACCTTTTCTGGTGCTGAGCGATGGCATCGAGGACCCGCACAATCTGGGCGCAGTGATGCGCAGCGCTCTGCTGTGCGGTGCCCACGGGATCGTGATCCCCAAGCGCGGCGGTGCATCGGTGACGCCCACCGTTATCAAGTCCAGCGCGGGCGCAGCGGAGCGTCTGCCAGTGGCCCGTGTGGCCAACATCGGCGAGACCATCCGCCGCCTGAAGGATCAGGGCGTGTTCGTCTATTGCGCGGATATGGACGGCGTGTCCCTGCGCAGGAACAACCTCACCGGCCCCATCGCACTGGTGCTGGGCAGTGAAGGCAGCGGCGTTTCCCAGCTGGTCAAGAAACTGTGCGACGGTGTGGTGCGTCTGGATATGGCGGCATCCGGCACCGGTGTGGACAGCTACAATGTGTCGGTGGCTGCGGGCATCATCCTGTACGAGATCCAGTCCCAGCGCGCAGCACAGCAGGCATAAACCGGTACAAAGGCCGGAACCTCAACGATATTTACAGGAGGGACAAGAATGCCGAAGGATAAAAATAACAATCAGGCAATGACCAAGGATGAAAAGTTCCGCTCTTTTTTCAGCACCACGGCGGTGAACATCCCGGAAGAAATGACCCGGCGGGATGAAGGACTGCCGGAGGAAAAGCCGCAGAAGCGGTTTGGCCTGTTTGCCCGCGGCAAGGCAGATCAGGAGGAAGCCCCGGCAGCAGAGCCGCAGGAAATGCCCACCGGTGAGGTGGTGCTGGGCGGGGATGCCCAGCCGGAGCAGGAAGCAGATCTGGAACTGATGCTGAAACCTGCGGCAGACCCGGAGCAGGAGCTGGCCCCGTGGCCCCTTCTGGAGACGGAAGCGGAGGATGCAGAGCCGCTCAGGGTGGATCTCCCGGCCCCTGCTCCTGCAAAGGAGCAGGAGCCGCCCAGACAGAGCACAGCCCCGGTGGCAGAGCCTGCCGGGCAGCGCAGTGCGGCAAAAACCTCCAACAATCCCAAGAATGCACCGGAGGTGCTTCTGCCGCAGGAGGAACAGGAGCAGCAGGAAATGGCTCAGCTCAAGGCCATGATCAATGGCCTGAGCGAGAAAAAGCCCGCTCCCGGCGCAGCCGCGCCGACCCGGACGGCACAGGCAGAGGAAACAGCCCCGGCAGCGCAGTCGGAAACTGCTCCTGAACGTAAAAAAGAAGAAAGCGGCACGCCGCTGCCCGCTGCTGTGTTTGCATCGGTGAAGGAAGCGGATGCCGATCTGCAGCCGAAGGAAAAAAAGAGACCGGAACGCAAAAAGCCGGTGATCGATTTCTTTGGCCATGCAGAGGACGAAGAAAAGCCGCAGGCCCCCTCGGCCCCGGCAGATGCGTCCGCTGCAAAAGAGGACACCATGAGCCTGCCGCTGCTGCCGCTGGACGGCGAAGCCCCGGCAGCAGAGCCGCAGGCAAAGGCAGAGGCAGCGCCTCAGCCGGAACAGAAGCCGGAAGCCGGGGAGCCCGCGCCGCTGGCTGAGGAGCCGGAGAGCGAGCTGCAGGGCCCGGAGGCGACAGCGGAAAAACTGCACCGCATGAGCGCCGAGCTGACGCTGCGCTGCGTACTGGGCGGCATTCTGGCCGTGGTGCTGCTGCACTTTGGTCTGGTGTCGGACGGGCTGCTGCCCGCGATGGCCGCGCTGGACCCGGATGCAGCTCCGGCGGCATTCTACGGCGCAAACCTGCTGCTGCTGGCGGCAAGCCTGTGCGTGGGCTTCCCGGTCCTGCGGGACGGCCTGACCGGCCTGCGCGGGCGTCCCTCGGCCGATACGATGCCGGCTCTGGCTGCAGCGGCGGCGCTGCTGCAGGCCGTGACGGCAATGCTGAACGCCAATGTCTACCGCGGCACCACGGGCATTTCTCTGCTCAGCGGCATGGCGGCGCTGGGCCTGTTCCTTGCCCTGCTGGGCAGCCGGGTGATGCTGGCAGCGGTCAAGGGCGGGTATGAGCTGGTGACCAATGGCGTGGAGCATCAGGGCGCTTTCCGCGCCAGAGATAAGGACCTGCTGCGTGCGCTGGCACGGGATCTGGAACAGAAGGATCCATGGGTGCTGCTGAGCCGCCCGATGCAGGATGCCGAAGGCTTTGTGGAACAGAGCCTGTGCGAGCGTGCCAGCGAGCGCCGTGCCCGCAAGGTCTCGTACATTCTGCTGGGCGTTGCCCTGCTCAGCGGTGTGCTGTTCCTGCTGGCAGGAGCCGGGTGGAACAAGGCCGTTGCAGCCATGGTCGCAGTGCTGTGCATGGGTGCACCGCTGTCTTCCACCCTCATCGCGGGCATTGCATCGCTGCGGCTGCAGCGCGCCGCTGCGGCTGTGGGTGCGGTGGTGCCCGGCTGGCAGGCCATTGAGCAGCTGGGCGGTATCGATACACTGCAGATCGACGCCGACGACCTGTTTACCACCGACAGCGCACAGCTGGAGGATATCCGCATCTTCAAGGGCGGCCGCATCGACCGCGCGATCCTGTATGCGGCCAGCGTGCTCAACGAGACCCACGGTGCTCTGCGGGGCCTGTTCCGTCAGATCATCGAGGACCGTACCGACATCCTGTTCCCGGTCAAGGATCTGGAACAGCATCGGGGACTGGGCTTCTCGGGCTGGTGCGACAATAACCGCATCCTCATCGGCACCCGCCGCTATCTGGAGAAGGAGGGCGTCTCGCTGCCGGATGAAGAGTACGAGGCGCAGCACTCCAAAAACGGGGAACTGCAGATCCTGTATCTGGCAGTCTCCGGCAATCTGCACGCAATGTTTGTGCTGAAGTATGTGGGCGGGCGCAATGTGGCCCGGGGCCTTGCCGTGCTGCAGAAGGAAAATATCCGGCTGATGGTCACCTGTCAGGACCCCAGCCTGACCGCAAAGCATATCACCGAGGTGTACCGCCTGCCGGAGGGCATGGTCACGGTACTGGATCAGGAGCAGTGCGATGCCATCAAGGCCGCACCTGCCGACCCGGCGGACGTCTGCTGCATGATTCATCTCAAGGGCTTTGCCAGCCTGACCGGCGGTCTGCAGGCGGCAGATCAGGCCCAGAATGCGGAGAACAGTGCCACTACGGTGCAGATGGTCTCGGTGCTGTTCTCCATCGTCATTGCGGCTCTGCTGACCAGCGCGGGCAGCATCTGGGAGCTGTCGGTGGCGACGGTGCTGATGTATCAGGCCGCGTGGAGCGCACTGAGCATTGCAGTCTGCGCCCTGAAGCAGCACAGCTAAAAGTGAGAATTATTCTTAAAATAAATAGGAATTATTCTTGATTTCGCATTGGGAATATGGTATACTCTGTTCAGAACCTGAGCCGCAGGCGGAAAAATTTCCGCCGGGCTGAATGATAGAGCCGGGATCGGTCGATCCTGACAGAAGATCCGTTTTTGAAAGGAGAGCACCATGGAACTGAAGGGCACCAAAACCGAGAAAAACCTGATGGAAGCATTTGCCGGCGAGAGCCAGGCACGCAATAAGTACACCTTCTTTGCCAGCATGGCCAAAAAGGAAGGCTACGAGCAGCTGGCCGCGATCTTTGAAGAGACCGCCGGCAACGAGAAGGAACACGCAAAGATCTGGTTCAAGCTGCTGTGCGGCGGCGCGATCCCCGATACCCTGACCTGTCTGGACATGGCTGCAGGCGGCGAGCACGACGAGTGGACGGAAATGTACCCCCGTATGGCCAGAGAGGCCAAAGAAGAGGGCTTCCCCCAGATCGCAGCCCTGTTCACCATGGTGGCACAGATCGAGAAGGAGCACGAGGAGCGCTACCGCGCGTTGGCCGACAACCTGAAAAACAGCAGGGTGTTTGCCCGCGAGGAACAGCAGGTATGGCAGTGCCGGAACTGCGGATATACCTATATCGGCAAGTCCGCACCGCTCAAGTGCCCGGTGTGCGCACACCCCCAGAGCTATTTTGAGCTGAAAAAGATCAACTACTGATAAAAGCAGGCAGACGCCGCCGTATCCGGTCCCGGGTACGGCGGCGTTTTGTACAAAATTGAAAACCGGATTTTAGCACTCCCCACAAAATGCGGCCCAGCGGCACGGCAGAAGGGCCCAAAAACTTGACCATGTTTTGCTCTGCGTGTAAAATAATACGAAGATAAGAGTATTTGGACGTTTCCGGAAACAGGCAGGGAGGGCAAAGCCCATGAAGCAAAGATTCAAGACCGGCGTTGGCGCATTCGTGCTGTGTGTGGTGCTGCTTTTGGCAGGAGCTCTGCCGGTCTGTGCGGTCAAGGCCCACCCGGTCCCGGACAGCGGTATGACGCTGGACACCTCGGAGCTGCTGCTGGAGCTGACCAGTGAGGACCCTGCCCCGGTGGCCTATCTGACGGTGCAGGCACCCAACGATTACTTTTTTCTGATCTGGACGTCCAGTGCGCCGTCGGTGGCGTCGGTGGACGGCACCGGCAAGGTGACCGGCCATTCCGAGGGCACGGCTTCCATCACAGCCCGCAACGAGCGGGGTGAAAAAACGGCCTGCCTTGTGACCGTACGAAAAAGCACAGTGGCCCGCCCGGTGCTGAACACCACCGAGCTGGCGCTGACCATTACGGAGCAGGAGCCTGCGCCTTCGGCTCAGCTGAAGCTGGAACAGAACGACAGAGGGTTCATCTATGTGCGGCAGTGGGTGAGCAGCGGCCCTTCCGTGGCACAGGTGAGCAGCAACGGCACCGTGACGGGCCAAAGCTCCGGCAGGGCCGTCATCAGCGCACTGACGACAGCCGGGCAGGTGCTGCGCTGCACGGTGACAGTCACCTCTGAAATAGGCCGTGTGCAGATCAGCAAAAACGCCATGCTGCTGCAGGCAGTGGGGGCCAGCCAGAAGCTGACCGCGCAGGCTGCAGGCGGCAAAAATACGGCAATGACATGGCTCAGCAGCAACCCGGATGTGGCACAGGTGAGCACAGACGGCACGGTGACCGCTGTGGGCGATGGTGAGACCGTGATCCTTGCAGTCTCGCCGGAGGGTCGTGCCGATGCCTGCTATGTGGCAGTGGGAACAGCGGCGTGGCGCTACCGCTCCGAGGAGGAGCTGGCCGAGGTGCTGACCGTCTCCGGGCAGCTGCCGTATTCGGATGGAAAATGAAAAGGGGAGCGTTCTGCGCGGCAGGACGCTCCCTTTTTTCAGGAACCAGCGGGCAGAAAGATCATCGTTCCCCGGGCAGACCACGCCATCCGCTGAGCCATGCAGCCGGGCGCACCGGCCAGCAGAAACAGGGCCAGTGCGGCGAGCAGCAGCACCCATCCAAGGCCGCTGTGCGGCCTGCCGGAAAAAGGCTCCCCTTTTTTGCGTCTCATCCCGCTGCCCCCTTTTTGCTGTGCTGGGCCATCCTATGCGCCGCAGGCACCGATTGTGCAACCGGCCCGGCTGTGGTACAATAAAACCTTAAGAGATACATTGTACAGGGAGAACGATCTTTATGCTTACCATCACACTGCTGGGCACCGCTGCTACCATGCCGCTGCCGGACCGGGCGCTTTCGGCTGCGTTTGCAGCCTGCGGCGGGCACGGCCTGCTCTGGGACTGCGGCGAGGGAACTCAGGCAGCGGCACACCGGGCAGGCGTGAACCTGATGCGGGCGGATGCCATCTGTCTGACCCACTACCATGGCGACCACATCTTTGGTCTGCCGGGCCTTTTGCAGACGCTGGGGGCGCAGGGCCGCACAAGGCCGCTTGCCCTGCTGGGTCCGGAGGGCCTGCCGGATATCTGGGCGGCTGTGCGGGCGCTGACCGGCCCGCTGCCCTATCCGGTAAAGCCGCAGGTGCTTATGCCGGGCCAGCCGCTGGCGCTGGATGCGCTGAGCGAGGGCTGGCCTGCCGGTGCGCGGCTGGTGCCGTTTGCCACAAAGCACCGGGTAAAAAGCCTTGGCTACCGGCTGGAGCTGCCCCGTGCGGGCAAATTTTCGCCGGAGCAGGCCCGGGCGCTGGGGGTGCCGGTGCAGCAATGGAAGCTGCTGCAGAAAGGGCAGAGCGTTGCCGTGGAGGGCAGAACGGTGCAGCCTGCGCAGGTGCTGGGCGCCCCGCGCAGGGGGCTGAGCGTGGTGTTCTCCGGCGACACCGCCGCCTGTCCGGGCCTTTTGCAGGCGGCACAGGATGCAGACCTGCTGCTTTGCGACGCCACCTATGCGCTGCCGGAGCAGGAAGCGCAGGCCCGGCAGTGGGGCCACAGCACCTTCGGGCAGAGCGCGGCCCTTGCTGCACAGGCGGGCGCAAAACGGCTGTGGCTGACCCATTACTCCCCCATGATCACCGACCCGGAGGAGTATGCCGAACAGGCACAGGGCATCTTTCCGGCGGCAGAATGCGGCTTTGACGGCAAAAGCATCACCCTGCAGTACGAGGAGGTACAGCCATGACCATCCGGATGGACGAGGGCGCGGCGGAGCTGCTGGACACCCTGCACAGGGCGGGCTATGCGGCCTACGTGGTGGGCGGCTGCGTGCGGGACAGTCTGCTGGGCCTTACACCGCACGACTGGGATCTTTGCACCAGCGCCCTGCCGCAGCAGGGAATGGAGCTGTTCGGCGAAGAAAAATGCATTCCCACCGGCCTGCAGCACGGCACCGTGACTGTAAAGCAGGGCGGTGGGCTGTACGAGATCACCACCTTCCGCACCGAGGGGACCTACACCGATGGCCGCCACCCGGATGAGGTGCATTTTGTACCGGATGTGTGGGAGGATCTGGCCCGGCGGGATTTTACCATCAACGCCATGGCCTACAATGCAAAAGAGGGCCTTGTGGACCCCTTTGGCGGGCAGGCCGATCTGCAGAGCGGCATCCTGCGGGCCGTGGGTGTGCCGCACCAGCGGTTCACCGAGGACGCGCTGCGCATCCTGCGGCTGTACCGGTTCGCAGCGCGGTTTGGCTTTGCCATCGACCCGCCCACGGCGCAGGCGGCACAGGAGCTGTGCGCCCATCTGGACTGTGTATCGGTGGAGCGCATCGAGGAAGAGCTTGCAAAACTGCTGAGTGCACCCGCCCCTGCTGCATATCTTGACGAAAAAATACTCGGCGTTGTTTTACCCGAGCTTTCACCGGAGGCACTGGCGGCGGCAAAGCCGGTGGTGGATGCCTGTCCGGCGGGGGAGCAGGCTCTGCCCGTCCGTCTGGCGGCTCTGCTGCTGAGCCTTGGCGAGAACGGCACCCGCCGCACCCTCAGGCGCCTGCGCTGCTCCAATGCCTGTATTGAGGAAACAGCGGTGCTGGTGCGGGAAGCCGTGCCGGGTGTGCCGGTATCCCTGAATATCTACGCCCGCCGACTACTGGGCAGATATAACTTGTGTACCGTGCAGCGTCTGGCGGCACTGGGCACAGCCCTGCAGCCGGAACGTTCGGCTGATTTTGCTGCACTTTCCGAATTGGCCGAACAATTGGATGCGGACGGCGTGTGCTGCCGCGTCAGCCAGCTGGCTGTAAATGGCCGCGACCTGATGGCGGCAGGCGTCCCGGCGGGGCCGGGCATCCGCAAAGTGCTGGAAGCGCTGCTGGACGGTGTGATCCGGGAAGAATATCCCAACGAGCGGCAAGCCCTGCTGGCCGCAGTGCAGCAGCTTGCTGCGTCTTGACAAGCGCTTTTTTCAGAGTTACTATTATACTACTGTTTTAGTGTGTTGAATACACCAAAGGAGAACTTATGACCACACAGACCCCTGATTCAAAGCCGCGTGCCCTCATTGCCATGAGCGGCGGCGTGGACAGCTCGGTGGCGGCATGGCTCATGCAGCAGGCAGGCTATGACTGCACCGGCATCACCATGCGGCTCACCCGCAACGAAACGCTGGGACAGTCCGGCTTTCACACCTGCTGCTCGGAAAAGGACATCGAGGACGCGGCAGAGGTGGCGTATGCCATGGATATCCCGTACGAGGTGCTGGATTTCACGGCCGACTTCCGGGAGCAGATCATTGAAAAATTCGTCCGCGTGTATGAGGCGGGCGGCACGCCGAACCCCTGCATCGACTGCAATAAATATATGAAGTTCCGCCATCTGTTGGACTGGGCCCGGGCACACGGCATGGAGTATGTGGTCACGGGCCACTATGCCCGGGTGGAGCAGGACGAGGCCACCGGCCGCTGGCTGCTGAAAAAGGGGCTGGACGAGGGCAAGGATCAGAGCTATGTGCTCTATAACCTGACCCAGGAGCAGCTGGCCCATGTGCGCCTGCCGCTGGGCGGCCTGCACAAGACCGAGGTGCGCGAGATCGCGGAGCAGCACAAATTTGTCAATGCCCGCAAGCACGACAGTCAGGACATCTGCTTTGTGCCGGATGGCGACTATGCCCGCTTTATGGAGGACTTCACCGGCAAACGCTACCCGGCAGGTGATTTTCTGGACGAGAGCGGCAGAGTGGTGGGCACCCACAACGGCGCGGTGCGGTACACCATCGGCCAGCGCAAGGGGCTGGGTATCAGCGCCGAAACGCGGCTGTTTGTTTCCGGCAAGAACATGGCGGAAAACACCGTGACGGTGGGGCTGGAAAGTGCGCTGTTCCGCTCATCCTTACTGGCGGACGAGTGGAACTGGATCGCCGCACCGCCCGCCGTGGGCCAACCGCTGCCCTGCACGGCCCGCACCCGCTACCACCAGCCGGAACGCCCGGCCACCGCTACCCTGCTGCCGGATGGCCGCGTGCGGGTGGATTTTGCCGCCCCCCAGCGCGCCATTGCCCCCGGCCAGGCCGTTGTGCTGTACAACGGCGAAAGCGTAATCGGCGGCGGAACGATTTTGAATGTGGAATAATCTCTGATAGGCACACCCCTGGGAATCTGTCATGATTCCCAGGGGTGTATTTTTATTTTATGGCAACACCGCACAATTCCCACCTTGCGGCTTAAGCACCGCTCCGGCGGCTGCGGCACGGCATCTGCGTTGCCAAAATGCT
>OLZZ01000864.1_pt1 | contig 11961 bp, 9 predicted proteins | sample 1673571 | NCBI WGS metagenome assembly OLZZ01 (sample SAMEA103958115, study PRJEB25191) | human gut metagenome | biome: human-associated habitat [ENVO:00009003]; feature: intestine environment [ENVO:2100002]; material: feces | place: Germany | collected 2013/2015 | reverse complement strand
CGTGATTTTCCAGTCCATGTCGTGCATCCCGGAGAATACGCTGCTTTAATTCTATTTTTTTAGTCATGCCGGATTCGAAATAGCAGATTCTGTTTCCAATCTTTCCAACAACACTGGAAGCCGCAATCTGCGCATTGTTGCACAGCACGCTGATATCGTCGGAGTGCTCCTCTACCGGGCAGATGCCCAGCAGCGGCAGAAAGCTATCAAGCTGCTGATAATCCTCGATGCAGTGGAAAATCAGGTCATATACCGCCTGCGCCCGCTTGTCATCATCCGGCATACACAGGAAAAAGTCATCGCCGCCAAAATACCCGGCGATATAGTCGTTCTCCTTCGCAAGCTGCGCCAGCTGATGCCCGATTGTGTGCAGCAGCTCGTCCCCCTGCACCTGCCCATACCAGTTGTTGAAAAGTTTGAAATGCTCTATGTCGATGGACAGCACGCACCAGCCGTTCAGCTTCTTTTCCGTCAGCAGCTGCTGCACCTGACGCAGGAAGTCCAGCCTCTCCGGCAGTCCCGTCAAGGAATTCAGGTTCGACGCCCGACGCACGGAGGTCAACTGCCGTGCCGACGGCAGGAGCTTTTGTTCGCGATTCGTCATACCTGCAATCCCTCTTCTCTGTATTGTCATAAAAGGCGGCGCCGCACCCTTGCCGGTGAATTTTCTTCACACATTGTTCAATTTATTCTATCATCTTTCGTAAATTTTCGCAATAGCCAGAAACGAGAACGGCGAATATTTTATACTATTTCCAAATGAAAATGCGCCAAGATGCGCGGCGAATTTTTCGTTCTGGCTAACGGGAACGAAATGCAGCGTAGCAGCGCTACGCTAAATGGAGTGAGCGGACGCCAGAACGAAAAAGGCGCAAGCAGATGGCGCAGTTGAATCTGGAAATAGTATTAGGTGTTTTCCACACTACTTTTCGCCGAATCTTCCATTTTTGATGCTTCTTCCGTGCGTGCGACGTTCTCTGTCACGGAAACGTGGATGTGCCCTTCCGCGATTGCCTTCGCCATGTCGAAATGGATGTTATCCTTCTTCTCTTCGGCGTTTTCGGGGCGATCCATATAAATCACGCGGACGTCTTCTTTCTCCGCGGCAGTCTTGCTCCACGAGCGAACTGTCCACGCCGCCAGCAGAATCAGGAACGGAATCATGTTGTAATGGTAGCGCACCTGCGTTTCCAGCAGCATATGGCTCAGCGCCGTGCCAAGGAAGAAGAACATACAAACGAGAATCATGGCGTTCGGGGCAAGCCGCCGCCGCCACGCTTCCATTGCGCCCAGCGCTGCGAACAAGAGCGCCGCCATGTACATCACGCGCCCAATGGGACGGATGCTTTCCAGCAGGCTGCGCAGTTCAGGCGTCAGTGTCCCCTGCTGCTCCGTCCAGAGCAGATTCCAGTCAATGCCGAAATCATCCGTTCGCCACAGATCGCGGAACTTGTAGACCATCAGGTTCAGCACGTTTTCCGGCTCCGACTGAATGCGCTGCGCCGCCACTTCCATACACGCCTGATGCGCCCCCGTTGCGGACTTCGTTGCGTCATACGCCTGCGCGAAGAATTCGCTGTCCGTCTCGTTCCACAAGCCATTCGACTGCGTGTTCAAGCCGACCATGAGGTTGTAGCCGGACGCGTACAGCCCCGACGCGGGCTGCTCGCCGATGATGTCAGAAATCGCGCGGTTGATGACGCTGCCCGTGACGAGATAGCACGCCAGCACCAGCACAATGCAGACGATTGGCTGACTCGTGGCGTAGCGCGCGCCCTCCACACGGATTTCGTTCATCGGGTCGCCCGTGACGCACAGCTGCACCACGCAGTACGCCGCCAGCAGGATGACCGCCATCGGGCGAATTGCGCCCGCAAGCGCCAGCACGATGCCCAGCAGCGCCATCACGCCCAGCATCCGAGAAGGAGCGACGTCGTAGAGGCTGCCCTTGCGGCGGTCAAGAACACTCGTCATCATGTCCGCAGCAAGCAGAATCAGCATCGTGAAGGACGGTTCGGTGGCAACCATGTTGCTGAACAGGATGTGCGACGGCCACAGGCTCATCAGCGCCACCGCCACCAGCGCGCCCGTGCGCCCCGCGATTCGCCGAGCGATATGCCCCGCCAAGAGGATGGAAATCACACTGCACACAAGGTTTGCGTACAGCGCGTTGCGCACCGACGCGCCGAAAATAGCAAACGTCGGCCACAGAATGAGCATCGGGAAGCCGATGGTGTGCGGGTAGAGCGCGATATAGCGGCGGTCGACCGCTCCTTCGGCGGACATCAGCGTATCATTCAGCAGGTGATTCGCCATGCGGTAGTACGTCTCAAAGTCCGAATCCGGCTCAACGGGGATATTCCAAATCACCCATAGGCGCAGATACACGCCAACACCCACCAGCACCGCGCCGATCAGGCCCGGCGCAAAGGTGACGGCCACGGCATCCACATCGTCGATGGTCTTGCCTGCGTCCAGCAGGGCTTTTTTGACCGTAGCACTGATAAATTCGCAGTGGCGGCGGCTGGCGATCTCCGGCACAACGCCGCCGTACAGGGCCTGTTCTTTGACGCTGGTGGAGATGACGTTGCTCAGCAGATGCCGCCCATCCTCCACAAGCGCTGCGGCGGTCTCGTCGCAGGTAGATTCAATTCCTAAGATGATCATTTTTCAGTGGGCCTCCAGCCAGTTTTTGCCTGCGTGCACATCGGTGCTCAGGGGCACGGCGTACTGCACGCAGCCTTCCATTTCCTCCCGCAGGATCTGCGCAGCCTTTTCGGCTTCGGCCTGCGGGGCCTCCACGATCAGTTCATCGTGGACGGTCAGGATCAGGCGGCTTTCCATCTTTTCGTCCCGCAGCCGCTTCCATACCCGCACCATGGCCAGCTTGATGACGTCTGCCGCAGTGCCCTGAATGGGGGTGTTGCGGGCCATCCGCTCGCCGCTGGAGCGAACATTGAAGTTGGAGCTGGAAAGCTCCGGCAAGGCGCGGCGGCGGCCGAACAGGGTGGATACATAGCCCACGGCCTTGGCGTCCGCGATGGTCTTGTCCATGTAGCCGCTCACCTTGGGAAAGGCGGCCAGATAGTTCTTGAGGAAGGCGTCTGCTTCCTTCACGGTCACGCCGATGTCCTTGGCCAGACTGTAGGCACCCTTGCCGTACATGATGCCAAAGTTGATGGCCTTGGCAGAAGAGCGCAGACGGGAGGTGACCTCTTCCTGCGGGATGCCGTAAATTTTTGCGGCGGTGCTGCGGTGGATGTCCTCCCCGTTCAAAAATGCCTGCTGCATGTGCTCATCACCGGTAATGTGGGCCAGAATGCGCAGCTCGATCTGGCTGTAGTCGGCATCCACCAGCACACAGCCCGGCTTTGCCACAAAGTAGGCGCGCAGCTGGCTGCCCAGCTCGGTGCGGATGGGGATGTTCTGCAGGTTGGGGTTGTCGGAGGAGAGCCGTCCGGTGCGGGCCTCGGTCTGGTTGAAGGTGGAGTGGATGCGGCCGTCCTCGCCGATCACCTTGAGCAGGCCCTCCACATAGGTGGAGTTCAGCTTCTGGTAGGCGCGGTACTGCAGAATGTCCTCCACCAGCGGGTAATCCCGCAGGCTTTCCAGCGTTTCGGCATCGGTGGACCAGCCGCGCTGGGTCTTTTTGCCGTGGGGCAGGCCCATGGTATCAAACAGCATTTCGCCCAATTGCTTCGGGCTGTTGGGGTTGAAGCTGGCGCTGCCGGTCTCCATGTGGATGCGGGTGAGCACCTGCTCCAGCTCGGTGCGCAGCTTTACGCCGAACTGCTCAATGCCGTCTTTGTCCACCAGCACGCCGGTGCGGGTCATATCGGCCAGCACCTGTGCCAGCGGGAACTCGATCTCTTTGTAAAGGGCGTCCTCTCCGCAGGCGGTGATCTCGGCCTTCATCTTGCTGAACAGATCGGCAAGGCGGCCTGCGTCCGGATAATCGGTACAGGTAAAGGCGGCCGAGGCGCGGTAGCTGGACACCAGTTCACCGATCTGATATTTGGAGGCAGAAGCGTCCAGCAGGTAGGCGGCAAGCTTGCCGTCCCACACGATGCTGCTGCCCCAGCCGCCTGCGGCCATGGCTTTGGCGTACAGCGGCGCGGAGTTGAACACCTCCAGGGTTACGTCTGCGTTGTCCAGCAGGCGCACAAGGTCGGCGTCCTCCAGCGGGTAAACGGTGCAGTCCTGCACGGCGTACCAGCTTTCCGGCTGCAGCACCACGTTGCGGGTGCCCTGCTTGCCCATGACGGCGGGGCGGGAGGCAACCAGATAGGTGCCGGAAGGAGCCAGCGGCAGGGCTTCCAGCTCTGCCTGTGCAAGCTCGATGCCGTCCTCGCCCTCCGGTACAGCAGGGACAACGCCGGCCAGCCCAAAGCGGGGAATGAGGGAGTGGATCTCCAGCTCCTGCAAAAGGCGCACAGCCTCAGCCTTGCGGCCTTCGCCCACCTTGTAAGAGCCCTCGGCGGTGTCAATGGGCGCATCGGTGCGGATGGTGCCCAGCGTGTGGCTCAGCTCGGCCATTTCGCGGCATTCGAGAAGGTGCTCCCGCTGTTTTGGCTTGATGCGCTTGTCGTCGATGTGCTCGTACACACCCTCCAGCGAACCGAAGTTCTGCACCAGGCTCAGGGCGGTCTTTTCGCCGATGCCCTTCACGCCGGGGATGTTGTCGGAGGTGTCGCCCATCAGGCTCTTCACCTCAATGAGCTGTCTGGGCTGGATGCCGTATTTTTCCTGAATGGCGTCCACATCCATCGTCACCGTTTTGCTGCGGCCCATGACAGTGGCGGCAAGCAGCACAGTGGTGGTGTCACTGACCAGCTGCAGGCTGTCCCGGTCTCCCGTGGCAAGGAAGCAGTCGTCCTTCCGGGCGGCACAGGCAGCGGCCAGCGTGCCAAGGATGTCGTCCGCCTCCCAGCCCTCGGCAGTGACGGTGCGGTAGCCAAGGTCTGCCAGCAGCTCCTTGAGCACCGGCATCTGCTGGGCCAGCTCTTCAGGCATGCCGTGGCGGGTGGCTTTGTAGCCATCATACATTTTGTGGCGGAAGGTGGGGGCCTTCAGGTCAAAGGCCACGGCCACCTCGTCGGGTTCGCACTCCTTGAGCAGGGAGAGCAGGATATTCAGAAAGCCATAAATGGCGTTGGTGTATCGTCCGTCCTTGGTGGTCAGCAGCTTGATGCCGAAAAAGGCGCGGTTGGCAATGCTGTTGCCGTCAATGACCAGTAAACGCATAGTCGTGTTCCTCCGTTGCATCATTACTCACCTTATAGTATAGCACAAAACCGCACCCAGCGGGGGATTTTTGCGTAAAAAACTGCGACAGGAGCACGAGCGTTTTTGCCTGTAATTTGCAAAAAAAGGATGTCAAACGAAAACTGCCGCCCGGAAAGGCGGCAGTTGAGGTGCTGTCTGCAAGTGCAGGTGGTCGTGCTTCCCTCCGGCAAGCACCGGGAGGACGTAAAAAACGATTGCCGGATCGTCGAGCGTTTACTCCTCGATCCGGATAGCGCTCACCGGGCAGGCATTGGCAGCATCCACGGCCTGCGGCACCTCCTCCGGTGGGATCGGCCCGGGCTCGGCCACTGCCAGAACGCCCTCCATGTGGAACACGGCGGGGCACAACCCGGCACACTGGGTGCAGCCGATGCAAAGGTCGGGATCAACGTATGCGTTCATAGAAAAAACCTCCTTGTGATCTTGCCTTGCAGGCAGTATGGCCCGTCTGGCTGCGAATTATGCCTATGCAACGGCCCACAGCTGTGGTAAAATAGACTTTCAGGAGGGAAGTACCATGAACATTCAGATCTTCGGCACCAGCAAGTGCTTTGATACCAAAAAGGCCCAGCGCTATTTCAAGGAGCGGGGGGTCAAATTCCAGATGATCGACCTGAAGGAAAAAGAAATGAGCCGCGGCGAGTTCGACAACGTGGCCCGGGCGCTGGGCGGCTGGGAAAAGCTGGTGAACCCCAAGGCCAAGGATAAGCAGACCCTTGCGCTTCTGGACGCACTGGTGGACTGGCAGAAAGAGGACAAGCTGTTTGAAAACCAGCAGCTGTTTTTAACGCCCATTGTGCGCAATGGGCGTCAGGCGACTGTGGGCTATCAGCCCGATGTCTGGAAAAGCTGGGAATGATGCAAGCCGCGTCCATTCGGCGCACTCCGCTTACTTTCACAAAAAAACCACGGGCATGGTTTTGCACAATGGGCCGGTATGTGGTATACTGAATACTGTACCATTTGACAATCCTGGGAGATACAACAAACATGAAACATTCTATTACCCCTGAAGAACATGCACGCGTGCAGCGCCGCCGCGGGCGTCAGGCACTGGGCCTTCTGGTCGCCATTCTGGTGGTCGTGGGCTTTGTTACTGTGCTGCGGGCCGGTGTGGGCGCTGTGGCCAACCTGTTCGACGATACGGCACAGAAGCAGGAATATGAGGATAAGCTGGAAGGGCTGGTGCTGTTTGACCCCATGCCCTTTGACGGCATTGAGAACATCGACGACCTGACCCTGCGCGAGGCAGCGGTGTGGGGCTGCATCTACAGCATTCAGGAAACGCAGGGCGGCTTTGACAACTACAATACCGACCCCGACACCGAACAGCTGCTGCTGCCCTCGCTGGATGTGGACGCTTACCTTGCAAAGCTGCTGGGCCCGGGCTTCAAGCTGACCCACCGCAGCTTTGAGATGGAGGATATGACCATCGAGTTTGACGATGCCACCCAGTGCTACAAGATCCCTGTCACCGGCACCGTGGGCTATTACCGTGCAGTCGTGACCAAGCTGTTCAAGCGCAGCGGCAAGCTGCACGTTACGGTGGGCTACATCCCCACTGCAAGCAACGACGACAGCATCATCAATGTGTCCTCGGATACGCCCACCAAGTACATGGACTATCTGTTCGAGCGTCAGAGCGGCAGCTGGTATCTCACCGGCCTGACCGAGAGCGAGACCAAGGCCGAGAGCACCGACAGCACATCTGCCGCAAGCCTGCCGGAACCCATGGCAGAAAGCGATGTGCAGGATGCCATCCTTGCCACAGCCGGTTCGGATGCAGCAGATTCGGCGGCTTCTGCCGTTGAGCCGGAGACGCAGGCAGAAAACGGCGCAGACAGCGCCGTGGCCGAAGCCCCTGCTGCGGACGATGCCGCCAGCACCGCAGGGTAAAAACACAAATACAAAAGGGACCGCTGCATAGTTTTGGTGCAGCGGTCCCTTTTGCGTTTTGACCATATTCAGCGGAAATATTTTATAATTTGCCCCGGGAAAATCTGCGGATTTTCCCGGCAGGGCGCAGCGGAAAACGGCTTCCTGCCTGTGTGTTATTTCAGATCGAACCGTACCACCACCAACCGGTACCACAGATACGGCACCATGTTCCAGATCATCCACAGCTCCATCAGGATGTAGTTGGGCAGATCTTTCAGGCGGAAGGGCCGCTTGCCCAGCTTGCCGGCTTTCAGCAGGGCAAAGGCCTCGTGCATCCCCTTGTCCCAGCTTTCCCCAAAGCCCTGCTTGTGGAACTTGTAGCACTTGAGCAGGTAGCCTGCAGCCAGAGGGATAAAGTTGAGCACCAGCATCAGCAGCGGCTCATTCTTGAGGGGCAGAAGGATGCTGTTGCGGCCGCTCTGCTGGCTTTTGAAAGCGTTGTACCGCACCGCGCCGGTGCTGGCACCGCAGATGTGGTAGCATCTGGCAGTGGGGCAGAGCAGATTTTTATAGCCTGCATTGTTGGCACGCCAGCTCAGATCCACATCCTCAAAGTAGGCAAAGAAGTTCTCGTCAAAATTGCCGATCTCGTCCAGAATGCTCTTGCGGTAGAGCGCCGCACCGCCGCAGGCAGAAAAGATGCGCCTACACTTTGTGTAGCGGCTGGCGCGGCGGCCATCACCGGTCTTGCAGGCAAAGCCCATCCATGTGACATAATCGCCCGCGTCGTCGGCCAGCTCCCGGTCAAAGTGACGGATCATCAGGCTCTGCACTGCAAAAATTTTCGGGTCGGTCTCGGCGGTGCGGATGAGCTCGGCCAGCCACTGGGGCTCGGCAAAGGCGTCGTTGTTGAACAGCACCACATACTCGCTGTCGGCCAGAGCAATGCCCTGATTCACCGCGTGGGAAAAGCCGGTGTTGGTGCCGTTTTCAATGAGGGTGAAATTTTCGCGGCTGCAATAGCTGCGGGCCTGCTCCAGACTTTCGTCGGTAGAGCCGTTGTCCACCACGATGAGCCGGAAGCTCTGCTCAGTCTGGGCATAGACCGACTCGATGGAATCCTTGAGCCAGCCCTTGCCGTTGATGTTCGGGATCACGATGGTCGCTTTATACATAAAGACACTCCTAAGTCTGTGCACAATTACAATGCCAGTATAGCATATCCCGGCGCAAAAAGAAACCGCATCCCAGTAGGATGCGGCGTTTGCAGGGCAGAAATTACGCGGCAAGGGCTTTTTCGATGTTGGAAAGAATTGTGTCGTGATCCTCAGCACACACCAGGATCACCTCGCCGGTGGGGGCTACGGTGACGGTGGCTGCCTTGGCGACCTGATACTGATCCTCAAGGTAGTGCTCCATGGACTGCTGTTCGCTCTGAACATAGGCTTCCAGTGCAGCCTTCACAGCGTCGGTCTTGCCCTCGGCGGGCTTCACGATGGCTATGGCATAGCTGCGCACCATCATGGAGGAAACCGAGGCGGCAAAACTCTCGTAGCTGCCGTCCTCAAGGCCCAGCAGGGGGAACACGATGTCTTTCAGCTCGTCGTTCAGCTTCTCGCGATAATCGGGTTTGGAGTTGCTGTCGATAGATATCTGAGCTTCGTTACCACACTTCACGCTCTCATACAACTTCTGCATAACCGGTTTAATAGCATCGTGGAACGGGCCCATCCAGTCAAGAGCACCGCGCTGGGCAGTAGTAGAGCAGTTGGCATACATCCAGTCCATACCATTCTTGGCAAAGAGGGGCATCAACGACTGCGTCAGTTCCTCAACGGTTTCATTGAAGGCTTCGGAAGGTGTGTGGCCGTTCTCACGGAGCACTTCATACTGTGCCAGCAACAGGCCTTGAATAGCGCCCATCAGCGAACCACGCTCACCGGTAAGGTCGGAAGTAGCTTCACGCTGGAAAGTGGTCTCAAACAGATAACCGGAACCGATACCGATACCCAATGCCAAGGTACGGTCCATTGCCTTGCCTGTGGCATCCTGATAGATGGCGTAAGAGCTGTTCAAGCCACGACCTTCGAGGAACATGGTACGAAGCGACGTACCCGACCCCTTCGGTGCTACCATAATCACATCAATATCTTTGGGAGGAACCACGCCTGTGCGATCGTTCCAAGTAATAGCAAAACCATGAGAGAAGTAAAGAGCCTTGCCAGCTGTCAGATGCGGCTTCAACGTAGGCCATACAGACATGACGGCTGCATCGGAAAGCAGACACATCACAATGGTGCCCTTCTCGGCTGCTTCCTCGATACCGAACAAGGTTTCGCCGGGTACCCATCCATCGGCAATAGCTTTCTCAAAAGTCTTGCCCGGACGCTGTCCAACGATGACGTTGAAGCCGTTGTCGCGCAGATTGCAGGCCTGTCCCGGCCCCTGTACACCATATCCGATTACTGCAATAGTTTCGTCTTTCAAAATCTCACGTGCCTTTTCCAAGGGAAACTCTTCGCGGGTCATCACATTTTCGATAACACCGCCAAAATTCAATTGTGCCATTGTTGTTATTGTTTTTATTTGTGGCTTTCGCCCGATTAATATATTTCTTTTATTCAAATATCACTTTTGCACGGCATACGGTTTCATCGCCGTTCTTTTTCACTTCCACACCATACACATCGTTACCATCGTCATCTAAGAAGAAGGAAAGAGTGTCACCATAGTAACTTTCGGCCACGTAGGCCATCTCAAAGCGACGGATGCGCTGCGTCCGATACTTTTCCAACGGGAAAAGATCGAGGATGTGCTCGATATAACGGATGCTGTTCACATGGCCGTTGATGTCAATATCACTGTACTTAGCCGTGAGCGAAGCGACAGGCTCCGTAGCCATCACCTTGATACGTGAAGGCTTCTCGATGGGGCAAGGTTCATCGCACACGTAGTTTACAATATCGCCACCGTTTATGGCTAGCAGGTCAATGGGTTTGCGTGTCTGCATGCTAATCATTGCCCAAACAGAACGGGCATATCCTATCTTGCGGCCGTCCTTGTCGAGGATGGCAAAGTTACGATCGGTAAAGAGGCGGTAAACGTTCTCTACCCAGGTCTGTATCGAAAATGATTCATACTGCAAAGGCATCTCGTCCATGTCGATAGCCAGACGGGACAACACCCACGTATAATTTTCTTCAGTTCAGCCATGCCGAAACCACGTTCGGTGGCGTGGAAACCCGCACAGTTAAGCAGGTGGTTGCCCAGCACTCCCAGCGTCAGCCGTCCTGTAAAGTCTACATGAAAAGGTTCGGCCACGAAGTTATAGGTTCCTATTTTGTTGTTTTCACTCATTGCTTTTCTGTTTTTTACTTTCCAGATATTTTGCTTCCCGTTCGGCCAGGTACTCGTTAACCCGTTCGAAGCAGCTCGTAGTGATAGCCACACGCCCTGAGCGGACAAACTGAAGCACGCAGCCGAAAGCTTGCAATTCCTGATACAGGTGCGTGATATCATCGCTCATACCGTTCAGCTCAACAATGGAGAAAACGGGGTTCACCTCGACGATGCGGGCATGATTCTTACGGATGACCTTCGACACCTCAGGCGTTTGTTCCAGCGCAGGAGTCTCTACCTTGTAAAGGGCTATCTCGTGCTGATAGATTTCGTCGTCGGTAAAATAATGAGCCTGCAGTACATCCATCTTCTTGGTAATCTGCTTCACGACTTTCTCGATGGTGTCCTTATCCGTCCACGCAGTAATAGTATACTTGTGTACACCTTGAATGGAAGAAGCGGACACATTCAGGCTTTCGATATTGATCTGCCTGCGGGTAAACACCGCAGTCACCTGATTGAGCAAGCCGGCAATGTTTTCCGAATGGACGATAATGGTATATAATGTCTTGTCAGTCATAGTCTGTATCTTTTAGCATTCCAAAAGCATCTGGTTCACCGAACCGCCCGGAGGCGTCATCGGCATTACGTTACCCTCTTCTTCCACGCAGGCCTCGAGCAGGAAGGGACCGTCCGTGGCCAGCATCTCGCGGATAGCATCGGCCAACTCCGAACGCTCCATGACGCGGCGCGAAGGGATGCCGTATGCGGCGGCTATCTGCATGTAGTCGGGGTTCAGCATGGGGGTAAACGAGTAGCGGCGGTTGAAGAACATGGCCTGCCACTGGCGCACGTTACCCAGGTAGTTGTTATTCATCAATATCATTTTGACAGGTGCCTTCTGCTCCATCACCGTGCCCAACTCCTGCAAGTTCATCTGTAGGCCGCCGTCACCCATGAAGACGCAGACGGTTCGGTCGGGACGACCAAAGGTGGCTCCAATGGCGGCAGGAAGGCCGAAGCCCATCGTACCCAGTCCGCCAGAGGTGACGATGCTGCGCTCGCGGGTATATTTGAAGTAGCGGGCAGACATCATCTGGTTCTGGCCTACGTCGGTCACCAGGATGGCTTCGTTGTTTGTAGCTTCGCTCACGGCACGTACCACCTCGCCCATGCTCAGTTCGCGGGTCGTGCGATGGAGTTCAGGACGGATTACTTTCTCCTCCTCTACTTCCTCGTAGGTGCGGAAGCTGTCGAGCCATTCCTGATGGGTAGCGGGCTTCAGCAGTTCGGTGACGGCAGGAAGCGTCTGCTTGCAATCGCCCAGCACGGCTACGTCGGTCTTGATGTTCTTGTCTATCTCCGCAGGATCAATGTCGAAATGAATGATTTTAGCCTGCGGAGCATAAGTAGCTACGTTGCCCGTCACACGGTCGTCGAAGCGCATGCCCACGGCTA
>OLZZ01000862.1_pt1 | contig 11983 bp, 10 predicted proteins | sample 1673571 | NCBI WGS metagenome assembly OLZZ01 (sample SAMEA103958115, study PRJEB25191) | human gut metagenome | biome: human-associated habitat [ENVO:00009003]; feature: intestine environment [ENVO:2100002]; material: feces | place: Germany | collected 2013/2015 | reverse complement strand
TCACATTGAGGATTAGATAGTTGTAAATAATCTTAATATTTAACGACACTCCCTAAATAGTAAATTCAAAGGACGGCCTTGTGAGCAAGGTTTACGAGTTTGGCCATGGTCGCGTTCGCGAGCATCTTTGCGGCGTTTATGAGTTCTTGGAAACAAAGAAGATGGAGAGTTTGCAAGAGCTTGAGCAGAAATGACGTTTCTCTTTTTACGGAAAGACAATAGACTTTTACAGAAAGACAATAGACTTTTACGGAAAGACAATAGACTTTCTTTGTCTTTAGAACCGTATAAAGAGGAGGGTGAAATAGAGCTCTGCCACAAGGATGTAGAGAACAAAGAGAGGAGCAAGATGCTCTATGCCCTTTGAAAGCATGGTGAGCATGCCGTCAAGACCTCGCACGGTTCCGCAGACCCACCCGTAGGTCAAAGAGCAGATGGTAGCAAGGATGGCGAGCTGTGGCACGATGCTTGTGGAGAAACTGCTCGGAAACAAGTGGCCTGTTACGCTCAGCAGAGCTGCATGAGGCACAAGCGTAAGAAGACTTATCATGACAACGTAAGCAAGCACCTCGACAAAGACAAAGCGCAGGGCCACCCATTGTCGGTAAGACAATGGGTGCTTTACGAAAACAGAATACAGCCTGCTGTAGACGACAGCACCCGATGCCACACACATCATGATGAGCCACACGAGGACATCGGTTGCCAACGCCTTTGTGCTCTGTCCGAAGAGCCAACGCAGCCCGTCTGCAGAAAACAGGGACCGCATGGCTATGTCGGGCCATACGGCTGTGATGATCCATGAGCCTAAGACCACCAACACCTCTACGGCAGCCACGATAACTATGAGCAAGGCACAGAACCTGCGAAAACGTCGCTCTATGTGTCGGCGGTTTCGCTCTCTATTCTTGCTTGTTGTAATGATGTTGTTCATTTTGTATTATAAGTTAACGAGTTGACAAGTTGACAAGTTGACGAATTGACGAGTGGACAAGTTGAGGATTGGCTATCAGGCTATCTTCTATTCCTCGTCAGGCACAAGGTTGTCGATGTCAAGTATGCGAAGCTCAAGAGCTTTGACAACAAGGCGCGTGGCGTTTATGCCCAGTCCGCCATTGCCGTTTGGAAAGAGCTTCTGTACCAGTTCGTTCTGCCGCTTCTCCAAGCTCTTCACGCCAAAAGGCATTCCCTTGAGGTTTGAGATCTGCTCTTTGGTGTAGCCTAATGCAAGATGGCGCAGGAAGCGCTCGTCATACTCGTCGAGCTCATAATCTATAATTGCCTCTTGGTGAGCAATCTCCGATCCAATGCTGTTCTTGAAACGCTCAACGATCTTGTTGAGAATGGGTTGGTTAAAGACCATCCGCTTTCCATACATCACGCTCGCCACGTCGCTACGGGTGAGCATCTCGCCCGTTTTCAATATTATGCCGTCGCAACCAGCATCGAGCACATCGACCCACAACTTCTCGTTAAGTATTTCGCCTGTAAAGATGAGCACCTTGATGTCGGGATGCATTTCCTTTACATGACGGCAGATCTCAACACCAACGGTTGTGGATCCACCCAGTCCGAGGTCAAGCAAAATGAGGTCGGGGATCTGCTGCTTAAGCAAGCGCCAGAAGTCGGGTTCGTTTGCAGCCGTACCGATGATCTCTGCTTCAGGAATGTCGTTATGCAGGATGCCTTCTGTACCTTTCAGTTCGAGAGGCACATCTTCTACTATGATAACTTTAAATTTTTCCATATTTTCTGTGTTATTGTTATTTCTATTGTTGTTCCCCCATCAGGAGCTGCAAAAGCCTGGATGCCACAACCGCGGGCATTGGTTGTCTCTCCCAACTCGCGTATGATCTGCCGGCAGATGAGCAAGCGAAAATCGGCTGTTGATGGCGTGAACAGTTCCTGTATCTGCTGAGCAGAGAGCTTGAGGGTGTGGAGGGTCGTTATGATCCTCACATAGAGCCTGTCAATGTCTTGATGATCAAAGGAGAGCTGCTCCTGCGGCACGATCTTTCGCAACAGAGAGATGGCGTAGCCAGCCGTGGAGTAAGAGAAGCGTACCTGAGGTGCTGTCTGCCGTTGCGCTTGCTCGCTAAGAATGCTGAAGAGCTCTCTATAATAGTAGACCAGCTCGCGTATGACGCTGATGTCGCGCGATGGCGAATCGACCATCTGCATTATGCGGCAAGGGTAATACATGGTCTCGTGCTTCAGCGTTGAGAGACAGTTGTCGAGCACGCTGTTGCTCACATGCAGTCTGTCGCGCTCATATTGCAGCCTTTGCAGCTCGTCCTCAGCCAGGGAGAGCTTCTGCTGCATGTCTTCCCCGCTCGACTTGTCGGCTTGCAGGGTGGTCTCTATCTGGTCCACTATTTCGGTAAGCTGCTCTATCTGCGAATCGTCAGCAGCCGTGTTGCGAAGGTCTTTCCACAGCCCCTTTATGGCATCGGCTTTCTGTTGTGCCGTCTTGCTGTTGTCAAGGAGCACCTTGCCAATCTCTTCTATGCGTTCTACGGCACTACGGTAACGCAGACGGTAACGATAATAGAAGAGATAGTAGAGCGGAAAGATGCTCACCAAGAGGAGTGACAGAATGATGATGGCCACGTTCTTGTTGGTCTCGCTCTTCTGCATGAGCTTCACATATTGTGCAAGCGAGTTGTCGGCGCTGGTGTCGCGAAACAGTTGAGTGTAGACCTTATTGTTATAAGCGTATGTGTCCCATTGATGTAAGGCAAGGGCAGCTACGGCCGACTCGTTACGCATGTCAAGAATAATGCTATAGTTGCAGGGCAGACCCGAGTAGAACCATTTAATCTCTGCAGCCTCTTTAGCGTCGCCTGTGGTTGTGATGAGCTGTCGGCCTCGCGGGCGTAGCGTCAGATAATAGCGGTTTAGCCACATGCGGCAACTGTCGGCGTAAATCATGGTTTGCGTATATCGGGCTGCTATGTTGCTGTAATAGGCGCTGTCGGCGTAGGAACTTGCTTTCTGCAAGCAAAGGGCTGTTTGCTGCTGCTGCTGTGATGTTTTGGCAAAACCTTCCATGCTTCCACCAAATGTGCTTAGGATGAGGAGAAGCCCTATCATGTAGAGCTTGCGCACGCCTCCCTTTGGCAGACTGAAGAAGAATCGGCTGCCCTGCCCTACTTTGCTCTCTACGCCTATGTGGCAGACGCTGAAGATAGAGCTGAGCTTCTTGTATTTCTCTATAATGCCTTTACAGTTGATCAGTCCGAAGCCATGCGACTTTTTCTTTACGCCAACCGCCGCAGAGCTTTGCGTTGTTGTGGTGCCCAACTGCTCGTCCACTACGACCTTAGTGTTGAACAGGCTGTCAATCTGTTCTTGTGTCATGCCGCAGCCGCTGTCAGAGACGCTAATCTCTACCGCCTCTTCTGTGATCCTTGCTTCAACACGCACATGGCCCCCGGAAGGTGTAAAATGGCGTGCGTTCTCGGTAATCGTGTTGAGCATGAAGAGCGTTAGCGTGCGGTCGGCTTTTACCACAGCCTGTGTCGGCACTACCTCAAAAGAGATGTTCTTTAAGTTAAACTCCATGCGGCTCTTGTCGATGATGTCAAAGAGCTGCTGCAAGCGGAAACTCTCTACTCGCGCCGTTAGGTCGCCACGACGCAGCTTTATCCATTGTGTCAGGGCGTTGTTATATTCGTTAATCTTTCCGGCCAGCTCCATGACATAAGCATAACGGCTTTCTATCAAAGGGTTGGCTAAAGGCTCCTTTTCAGTCTGCGCCAGCTTATCCACCTCTCCGGCAATGCGGTCGATGAGGGGCATGATGTTGCCCACGAGCGAAATTTTGGCTCTCTGCTCAATGTTCAGACGGTTGTTGTCGTCGAGCTGCACACGCGCCACCGCCGTTTCTTCCTCAATCTCTTCAAGCCGTTCGTTACAGGCTTGCTGCTCGTCTTCACGCGCTTTCTTCCACAGCACCAGCGGTTCAACAACATCATCGGGCAAGCTTCGTGTGCCTTCCTTTCGACGCATGTGGTTAAGCCAGACAAGCAGAGAGATGAGCACAAGCACCACCACCCCCACGGCTCCGATCATGAGGTTCAGTTGTGCTGCCGTCTGGTCAAGCTGGTCGGCACGCGCCTCGAGCTGGCGGTCCTGACGTGTTACCTCCTGAAGGTCAAGATACAAGTTGCGGTTCAGGTCGCTCATGGCCTTGTTGTCGAGTGCCGAATAGACCATGGAGAGCTTCTCTCGAATGGAGGCCACAAGATCTGGTGCACGATCCACGCGCCTGTTTGTTGCGAGAGCGTTGTTAAGACAGATGAGAGCAGAAGAATAGTCGTGTATGTCGAAATAACATTGTGCGAGCGTTCTGTAAGCGCCTGCCTTCTGATAGACGTCGCCATAGCTGCTGAAGAGGTCGAGAGCACGCAGGGCAAGGTTGCCGGCAACGAGCGTGTCTGCCATCTTGTCTACGTTCACAAACTCCATCTCCTGCACGTTGTTGCGCAGAAGCATGGCCCGCATCTTGTCGTTCTGAAGATGTTCACTTATGCCTTGCAGAGAGTTTGCTTCCCAATAAGGATAGTTATACTGTCGCGAGAGGAGATAACAACGCATGAGATAGTTGAACTCTTCCTGGCATATTGTTTCGGCTGTGCCGTCTCTTAAGATTCCTCCTGAGCCAATGTTGTAATAATAGTTGAGCAGCTGCGCTGTGTCCTTTACCACCTCGCCGTTCGGGTCGATGAGCAAGAGTTGGTCAGCTCCCTTTTTGTCAAGTCCCACATAATAGAAATAGGTGGAAGCAACGATGTTAAACTCGCTGCAGGCATAGACAAAACGCTCATGCTGATGAGTGTTGAGCGTCTGCTCATCGGTCTTAATGCGCGACATCAGTTGGCTTGCGAGCTGCATGTATGTGTAGAAATCTTTGTTCTTGCTCTTGCGTTGGCAGAGACGCATAAACTGAACATAGGCCACGAGCTGTTCCACGAGGTTGTCGCTCACGCCGGCAGCATAACGCAGGAACTCTTCGGCCCGTCCATAGTTCATCTTTGCCAAGCACACAAAGGCGAGGTTGTTGTAGCTTTCTGCCACGCCAGCATCGTAGCCCTTGCTCAACTTCAAGGCCTGAAGGGCGTAAGCTCGTGTTTGAGCCAGACTTCTATAATGAGCGTCATATGAGTGCTCGTTCAGCATGTCCACTTGTGCCACACGCTTGCTGTCGGAACATGCTCCCAAGAGCGTTGCCCCGACAAACATAAGTATGAATATGAGCACATGTTGATGTTTCATTTCTTTTTCGTTTTATTGCCTTGCTCCACGTTTCGCGACCGTTGTTCACTCCGTTTTCGTTTCCGTCTTCGTTCTGTCTTCGTTCTGTCTTCGTTCTGTTAAAGAGGATAAGTGGAGCAAAATTAGCCAAAACAATTTGAATGATGAAAAAAATATGACATAAATAGATGCTTGCTGTAAAAAAAACGGCAATAAGATATATTTTTGTGGCTGTGTGTTCACACAATTCAACTTTTATTCGTAAATTTGCATAATTATAAAGTCGAAACAAAAAGTTACATTTTTATATAAGAGCGTATGAACGAGAAAATAAGAATAAAAGACATTGCCGAGAGAGCAGGTGTGTCGGTAGGAACAGTAGACCGTGTGCTACACGACCGTCCTAACGTGTCGAAGCCGGCACGCGAGAAGGTTGAGCGTGCGCTCAAAGAGATGAATTATCAGCCAAACGTTTACGCCAGTGCGCTTGCCTACAACCGCACATACAAGTTTGCCTTGCTCCTTCCCAAGCATGAGAGCGAAGCCTACTGGGAAGAGGTGGAGCAAGGCGTGAAGAAAGCCATCGAGGCGCGTCGCGACTTCCACATAGGCGTTGAGATGTTTTTTTACCAGCGTTTCAGCAACCAGTCGTTTGAAGAAGAATACACCAAATGTCTTGACGGCCAGATTGACGGCGTCATTATTGTGCCTGTAGATCTTGAAACGACGCGACAGTTTACGAACAAGCTCCATGAGCGTAGCATCCCGTTCGTTTTGCTCGACTCCTACATGCCCGACCTTCGCCCCCTCTCTTTCTTCGGACAAGACTCGTTCTGCAGCGGATTCTTTGCAGCCCGCATGCTTATGCTCATAGCTAATGAAGACAAGCAGATAATGCTCATGAAGCAGATGAAGGACGGTCGCGTTACGAGCAAGCAGCAGGCAAACCGTGAGGTTGGATTCCGCCACTACATGCACGACCATTTCCCGTCAACGGAGATTGTTGAACTGCAATTGCCGTTCAACGGCACACGGGCCGAGTATGATGCTGCGCTGAAAGCGTTCTTTGAAGAGCATCCCCAGATTCACAACGGCATCTCGCTCAACTCAAGAGCCCACATCGTTGGCGACTGGCTGTTGCGCAACAACCGCCGCGACATACAGATTATGGGCTACGACATGGTTGCCAAGAACGCCGAGTGTCTGCGCCAAGGAAGCATCTCGTTCATCATTGCCCAGCACGGCTATCAGCAAGGCTTCTGCTGTGTAGACACGCTGTTCAAGGCCGTTGTGTTGAGAAAGAAAGTGCGCCCGATCAACTATATGCCCATCGAGCTGTTGACAAAAGAGAATGTCGATTTCTACCGACGCACACAGCTGTAAGAGGATGAAAGGTTTGTTTGCTTTAAGTCCGCTTCTCGTTTTTGTAGCCATTTATCTCATCAGCTCCATCGTTGCGGGCGATTTCTACAAGGTGCCCATAAGCGTGGCGTTCATGCTCGCTTCCATCTACGCCATAGCCATAAGCCGCGGTCCCATGCAACAACGTGTTGAGACGTTCAGCAAGGGAGCAGGCAAGCCCGGCATCATGCTCATGCTCTGGGTGTTTGTGTTGGCCGGCGCTTTTGCAGCCAGCGCCAAGGACATAGGCTGCATCGACTCAACCGTTGCGCTCATGCTTCGCATTGTGCCTGAGCGGTTTATCCTGCCAGGCATCTTTCTTACGACCTGTTTCGTGAGCATGGCCATCGGCACGAGCGTTGGCTGCATCGTGGCTCTTGTTCCCATTGCTGCCGGCCTTGCCACAGCCACAGGCAGCTCCTTGCCGCTCTTTGTGGGCGTGGTTGTTGGCGGCGCTTTCTTTGGCGACAATCTCTCGTTCATATCAGACACGACCATTGCCGCCACAACATCTCAAAACTGCCGAATGGCAGACAAGTTCAGGGCAAATGTCTGGCTTGCTTTTCCTGCTGCCATCGTGGTGCTCGCAACCTATGCCTTCATGGGGCAAGACATGAATACCCCTCCCACTCCACCAACCGTCGACACGATAAAGATCATTCCTTATCTGGCTGTTCTTGTGGCTGCCTTGGCAGGCTTAAACGTCATGAGCGTGCTCACGTTGGGCATAGTGCTCACAGGCGTCATAGGAGTGGCAACAGACAGCACGGACCTCTATGGCTGGATGGGGGCTATGGGCAACGGCATAATGGGCATGGGCGAACTCATCATTATCACCATGCTTGCAGGCGGACTGTTTGAGATGGTCAGGGTAGCAGGAGGCGTGAGCTACATTATAAGCAAAACTACAACCCACATACACGGAAAGCGTGGTGCAGAGACAGTTATGGGCTCTCTCGTGGCCATGGTAGACGTGTGTACAGCCAACAACACGGTAGCCATCATAACGGTTAGCGGAATAGCAAAACAGCTGAGCGAGAAGTTCGGCATAGACCCCCGCCGCACAGCTTCGCTTCTCGACACGTTCTCATGTATAGCGCAAGGCATCATTCCCTATGGTGCCCAAATGCTTATGGCCTCGGGATTGGCAAAACTCTCACCCGTTGAGATCTTGCCTTATCTCTATTATCCTTATGCTTTGGCAGCTGTGACCATGGCAAGCATCGTGCTGCGATTTCCGAAGAGATACACGCGATAAGACGAGATTCACGCGATAAGAAGTTATTCACGCGATAAGACGAGATATTCACGCGATAAAAAAAATTCACGCGATAAGAAAGGAACAGGTCTGGGGACGTTGTTTTTGCAAGATGTTGTTTAAAAGTTTTTTTCATCGATAGATATGTTAAAGATGGACATCATTAAACGCAATTTCTTTCGGCTGCTTCGTTGTGGAGCCTTGAACGACATGGAGCCTCTTGAACCCATGTCGCTCTTCAAATGGGAGAAGCTGTTTCGCCTCATGATCTATAAGAACACAGAGGCTGTGGCGGCTGCTGCCGTGAACAGCTATGCCCAACAACAGCCGGAGGCAATGACCAAGCAGGCGGTAAACCTCTTCTCAAAAATGTCTGGAGCACAGTCCGGACAGTCGGTTGTGTCGCTTCCCGAGGCCCAGATGAGCAATTTTATGCTCAACCGCCGTCTTAACAACATCAGGGAAAAGGAGCTCCACGCTATCGACACATCTGTCGAGACGCTTAACGCGCTAAACATCATCCTTTATAACGTTTATCTCTTGCTCAACAGCGGCTTGTCGCTTAACGCCATTCTCTGCCTGGGCAAATATATGCGTACCTTTGGCGATAAGGTCGACTTTGTGAAGCTCGACAGCTGGCTCGCGTCCTTACACATGGCACGCATGGCTCAGCTTGAAGGAAGCGTGCTCACCATGTTCTTTGGTTTCGACAAGGAGGAGCTGCCGTTCATGCGGAGAGAAAGTCCCGATGCTGCCAAGGTGGTGGCTCGTGCCCTGAGCAAACGTGCCGCCAGCGATGCTGAGGACATGCGCTTCTGGGAGGCAAAGACCGGCTTTGTGGCTGGCGACACAACCGTGTTGCGCCGCAAGATCTGGGCTGCCGTGCGCTACATGAGTTTCGCTCCCGTGGAGGCTTCAAGCAATTTCTTGAAGAACCTGTCGAACAGCCTTGCAAAGATTGAAGAATGATTTTCTTTTATAACATCTCAATTATAAGTAGGTGTTCAAAATTAATCGCATATATGAATCTAATAAAAAAGGTTATGCTTTCAAATGCCTCTACGCCCTCTTTTGGCCTGTATGCCCAGCTCTCATCGGTCGTGTAGCCCGCTACACTTGCCGGAATGGCGTGGACACACCACGGCTGGCTTGGCGTGTGTGCTGTTGGTGCCGTCTTGGCAACAATTTCGCTCCTCATAACATGTTTGAACGGTAAGAATATTTAATAATAAATGCCACCATTAGAGACGGTTTGTCTGATGGTGGCATTTTGTTGGTAGAATTTGTTGGTAGCATTTTGTTGGTAGCATTTTGCTGGCGGCATTTCCTTTTTAGCCCTTCCCTTGGGCTAACTGTTTTTTTTATTTGAACAATCCGAAGAGGGTTGCGTCAATTTTGTCAGTAATGCGTCTGAAGGCCTCTGTGTCCGACTCAAACTTTTGAGTGTCGCCGTCCACGATGATCAGCCTGCCCTTATAGTCTTTTATCCACGCCTCGTAACGGTCGTTCAGCCCCGTAAGATAGTCGATGCGTATGGTCTGCTCACACTCGCGTCCGCGCTTTCCGATCTGGTTGATGAGGTTTGGCACCGACGAGCGTATGTAGATCATGAGGTCGGGCAGCTTCACAAGCGTCATCATGGTTTGGAAGAGGTCCGAATAGTTGTTGAAGTCGCGGTCCGACATGTAGCCCTGTCCGTGAAGGTTGGGCGCAAAGATGCAGGCATCCTCAAAGATCGTTCGGTCCTGTATGATGTCCTTGTCGCTCTGGCTTATCTCCACCACCTCCTTAAAGCGCTTGTTAAGGAAATAGATCTGCAGGTTGAACGACCATCTTGACATGTCCTTATAGAAGTCGTCAAGATAGGGGTTGTGCTCCACAGGTTCAAAACGTGGTGACCAGTTGTATCTCTTTGCCAACATCTTGGTCAGGGTGGTCTTGCCGCTGCCAATGTTACCGGCTATTGCTATGTGCATTGTTGTGTCTCTTTTTTTAGATTTGATGAGTTAGATTGTAGATGGCAAGATGGCGTCGATCTTGTCTGTTATAAACTTAAAGTCTTCAGGACGCGTTTTATAGTCGAGCTTGTCAACATCTATGACGAGCACCTTACCCTTATATTTGTTACGGATAAAATCGTCATACCTTTCGTTCAGTCCTTGCAGATACTCGATAGGTATTTTCTGCTCACACGCCCTTCCCCTCTTTTGTATGTTCTCCACCAGATGCGGTACCGACGCTCTGAGATAGATCATGAGGTCGGGCAGCTTAACCTTCTCGACCATAATCTCATAGAGCTCCATGTAGGTCTCAAAATCGCGGTCACTCATGTTGCCCTGCGAGTAGTTGTTGGCTGTAAACACAAAGACCCCTTCATGGAGCGTGCGGTCCTGGATGACCGTGTTCTCCGAATGTGAGAAGTCGAGCACATCCTTGAAACGTTCCTTTAAGAAGAACACCTCCATGGCAAACGACCACCTCTGCAAGTCCTTGTAGTAGTCGTCCATATAAGGATTGTCCACCACCGTCTCGTAACGCGGTTCCCATTGGTAATGCTCGGCAAGCATCTCCGTGAGCGTGGTCTTGCCACAACCAATATTTCCTGCTATTCCTATATACACTTGTTGAAATTCTGTAGATTTAGAAAATTAAATAACATTGCAAAAGTAGTGAAAAAATATTTATTTCCTGCCAGAAACAAGCAAAAATGTTAAGCATCCCTTAAAACTTTTTGTGCCGACGAAACATCTTGCTAACGCAAAAGGCAAACGTTTGGCATGGGCGATAGAAGGAAACAAGACACAAATGTTGGTTGTGCTGACGCTAAATAAATTGAAAAACGTTTGGCTATGCAACAGTTTTTAGGTAATTTTGCAAAAACAATAAAACAAAAACATCAGTTATGCAACCATTATTCATTGCTGGCCCTTGTGTTATAGAGAGCGCCGAGCTGCTTGCCAACGTGGCAACAACCATAAGCGACATAAACAAACGGCTGGGTACCGACATTATATTTAAAGCCTCGTTTGACAAGGCCAACCGCACATCCATCCACTCGTTCCGCGGCCCCGGGCTGGAGAAGGGTCTTCAGATGCTTGCCGACATTAAGCAGCAGTTTGGTCTGAAAATTCTTACCGACATCCACGAGAGCTGTCAGGCCGAAGCCGTGGGACAGGTTGTTGACGTCATCCAGATTCCTGCCTTCCTCTGCCGCCAGACCGACCTGCTCGTGTCTGCCGCCAAGACAGGCTGCACGGTAAACATCAAGAAGGCGCAGTTTTTGAGCGGCAAGGACATGGTCTACCCCGTTGAGAAAGCCCGCGAGGCAGGTGCCAAGGACGTGTGGCTCACGGAGCGCGGCAACATGTATGGCTACAACAACCTGGTTGTCGACTTCCGCAACATTAGCGACATGCTCGAAATAACCCCTCGTGTTGTCATGGACTGCACCCACAGCGTGCAACGCCCGGGCTCTGGCAACGGCACCACGGGCGGCGACCGCCGCTTCATTCCCTCCATGGCTCTGGCAGCAAAGGCCTTCGGCGCCAACGGCTTTTTCTTCGAGGTCCATCCCGATCCCGACCACGCCCTTAGCGACGGCCCCAACATGTTGCAGAGCGACAAGCTGGAAGAGCTTATAAAAGAGATTTTAAAGTGAATTAGCTAACGAGTTGACGAGTTGACAAGCGACGAGCGACGAGCGGCAAGTTGACGAGCAACAAGTTAACAAGAAACGACGTTATCCGAAAACCAAAATATGAGATGAACCCTACAGTAACAGAACGGATGAAAAACGTGAGAACCTATGCGGCCAACTGCCTTAAGGAAGAGGCACAGGCCATCATGGGTCTCATACCTTTACTTGACGACAACTTTGACAAGGCGGTGGAGATGATTTACAGCTGCCAAGGGAAAGTGATCGTAACAGGTGTCGGCAAGAGCGGACACATAGGTGCCAAGATTGCGGCAACGCTCTCAAGCACAGGCACCCCGTCGTTCTTCCTCAACCCCCTCGACGCCTATCATGGCGACCTCGGCGTGGTGACCTCCCAAGACATCGTGGTGGCC
>OLZZ01000854.1_pt1 | contig 12092 bp, 9 predicted proteins | sample 1673571 | NCBI WGS metagenome assembly OLZZ01 (sample SAMEA103958115, study PRJEB25191) | human gut metagenome | biome: human-associated habitat [ENVO:00009003]; feature: intestine environment [ENVO:2100002]; material: feces | place: Germany | collected 2013/2015 | reverse complement strand
AAACACAGTCTTCTGCGCATCCGTTCCGCCCTCTACAGTGATACGTGACAAGTCGTCATTCCATTTAGCATGCGCTTCGGCAAGAATCTGCTCAAAATTCTTTCCTTCCTGTTCACGGTTCAGGTTCAACCGGGCATTTTCAATGGAAACCGGAGATAAAGCGACTTTACATATCAATTCTTTATTCCACTTCTTATCGAAGCAAAACAATCCACGCAGTTCCGTACCATTAATGACAGGAGTATTCTCATACATCCGATTGCCATCATATAACTGATTGGATAGGATCGGTTGGGAAAATTCAAGATGAAAATAATACGATATCCCTCTACTACGGTAGGAGAAACCATGCGGAGTTGTGATTGAATAATCCGGCGGTTCCAACTCCCCTTATTTGCCGAGTGGTCCAAATCCAACCATAATTTCAACTGGTCACCATCAGAACAGGTATAGCGATGCACTCCTACGTGTACAGAAGCCGTCAACTCCGCTTGAATCTTCTCATCTTTCAATAATACCTGATAATAGCCCGGACGCGCCTGTTCGTGTTGATGAGTGAAAGTCGATTTCCTTTTATCACTGATGGTAGGGAATAGAAGTATATCTATAAAATCAGAAGCACCGGTTCCGCTTAAACGCGTATGACTGAAACCATAAATAATAGAATCATTATAATCATATCCTGAAGCTTGCGCCCAATCAGGAGCTTCACGAGTGTCGGGACTCAACTGCACCATACCAAAAGGAACAGTAGCTCCCGGATAATTATTCCCAGAAAGACTAGATTGAACAGCACCGGTTCCAATAAACGGATTAACCCAACGAGTAAGATTCTGGGCGCTAATACAATTTACAGAAAGAATAAAAGCAGCCAATAAATTAACAAGTCTTTTCATCATAGATTTAAGTTTCATTTATTGGCAAAATTAGTATATCCACGCTCCCCAAACAGATAAATTTTCGTCTATTTTAGCTTCATTTGCTTCATAAAGTCCGGTTTCTTAGCCTCATCACCACAAAATATTACAATTATCCCGTTTTATTCCAATTCATTTACCGCCAACAAGGACTACTCTAACATTTTCCAAATAAAACTTATAAATTCAGGAATGTTACCCCAATTATCATATTTTTTTTCACCTATTTTTCTATATTTGTGCATTATTCCATCACACAAACGTAAAGACAAATGGACCAAACCTTGCTAAAATACTGGAAAACCTGCCTTCAAGATGCAGAACGCAAAGCCATTGCTCCCAAAGGAGCACGAATCACCTTAAACATCGGTGATAAAATACTTAAATTCGTTCCTCTCAAAAGTATTCCTGTTATTTTCCCTGATTGGAAAGCAGAAGATAGCAATGAAAAACAAAAAGTAATGATTGCTCCTTGTATTCTTTTGCCCGAATTTGAAAACGGCTGGACTTCCCAATCTGAAAGACCGGAATATCCCTTCTTGATTACTGCCACCATGTTGCCTGACGGTAAACTAACCGTATGCGAAAACGAATCAGACAGAATTCCAATCTTTATTCGTAAATTTTTGGAACCCAATGCAGCCAATGACCGCACCATAACCTCTCTTCCAAAAGTAGACCGACTACTATCCGATTTCAATACAGAAATTACAGAATGGGAAACCTATTGGCATAAAAGCCTCCGAACGTAATATGGCACAGCCCATAATCACACTATATGACAAGCTCTTAAAAGATAACGATACCACTCCGCATCCTTTGTTGAATTTATTGATACAGACCAAACCAACCAACGTTCTTCCCAGTCCAACCACCCGAAAAGTTTATTGCAACCGAGAACATTGGGCACAAATGAGTGGCGACTTCCCTTTGTCTGTATCTCAACGCGAAACACTGGCAATGTATACTACACCGGAATGTACTGATATTTTTGTCGTCAACGGCCCTCCGGGAACAGGAAAAACCACTTTCCTGCAAACAGTCATAGCAAACAGACTTGCCCATAATATCCTAAACAATCCGGAAGAACCGGAAATTATAGTTGCAAGTTCAGCTAATAATCAGGCGATCACCAATATCCTGAAAGATTTCAAAGCGGAAACAACTAATGACACGGCACATCCCCGGTTATCCAACCGCTGGCTACCCGAACTAGATACGTTAGGCTTATATCTGTCAGGAAAAAAAGAACTACAAGAACAATACAAAATGATGTTCAACCCCATGGGGGATGGATTTCCAGCAACATACGATACTCCCGAACATCAAGAGGAATACAAAAACTTTTATCTACAATGTTTCAATAACTTTTTTGGAAAAGCCTATCAAGATGAAACAAAATGCCAACAATTCCTCCGTAAGGAAATGCAAGCTCTCCAAAAAAAGATTATCTTCTGTATCCAAGCTGCCGAAACAACAGAATATGGAAACCGGAAGGAAAACAATATATTACAGAAGTTTATCCGCAAATTCCATGAGCCATTACCCTCCTATGACAAAGTAATAGAACAGTGGGCTTTGACAGAAGAATTCAAAGAACGTTACGAAAAAATAAGTTCCAACCCTGAGTATGGCAACTTGCCTTATACAGAAGACATGGCAGTAAGACTGGATATCAGTTATCGGTATCAAATGTTCTGGTATGCCATACATTATCGGGAAGCCGAGTTTATTCACCGGTTAAGCAGGTGCGATGAAGGCAAACAGCGCACACAAGAAGCCTATACCCAAAGATTAAAACGTTTGGCTTGCGTAATGCCTGTTTTCATCTCTACTTTCCATTCTCTACCCAAGTATATGACCTATGCGGAAAACGGAAAATGGGATATTCCTTTATACAATGGAATAGATCTGTTGATTGTAGATGAATCCGGACAAGTTTCACCCGAACTTGCCGTTCCCTCCTTCAGTTTGGCCAAACAAGCGATTTTAGTAGGCGATATTCAACAAATAGAACCCGTATGGTCCATTTCTGATGAATATTCATTCATTAATTTAAAGAATCTGGACATTGTTTCCAACCAGTCCTCGGAAAAATACCGTTTTTTAGAAAACAATGGTTTCCTTTCTTCTTCCGGAAGTATAATGAAACTGGCACGTAAAAGCTGCAATTTTACAGTAAAAGGTGAAAAAGGAGCTTTTCTGACCGAACACAGACGATGCGTAGATTCCATTATTGCCTATTGCAATGATTATGTTTACCACGGCAGGTTACTTCCTAAAAAAGGTAACGAAGTAAAATACAAGTCCCTCCCCTCTAAAGGATATGTACACATCAACAGTTACAGCAGCCCTGGAAAAACAGGAAGTCGCCTCAACCGGGCTGAAGCGGAAGCCATTGTCTGTTGGCTGGAGCTGGAGAAAGATAATTTGGAAAAGACCTATAAAAAGCCTATTCATGAAATTGTAGCCGTAGTAACTCCTTTCAAAGCCCAAGAGGCCGAAATACGGCATCAAATACAAAAAATATCAGGAAATGAGAAATATAAAGATATGATCATCGGCACAGTACATTCCCTGCAAGGTGCCCAATGTCCGATTGTTCTTTTTTCAACAGTCAACTCTCCTGAAGACCATTCTCTTTTTATGGAGCGTGATGGAAAATACAATATGCTCAATGTAGCGATATCGCGCGCTCAGCATCATTTCATTGTTTTTGGCAACATGAATATTTTCCATCCGGAAGAAAACACCCCGGTAGGAAATATGGCTAAATGGCTTTTCGATGATCCATCCAACGAGATTTCCAACAACTTTATTTACCAACAGGAAGTTCCGCTGTGCACCTACCACCCCACCCTTCGTCTGTCCACCACAGAAGAGCATGTTCAGACTCTTCGTCAAGCTTTTGAGAAAGCAAGACGCCGCCTGCTGATTGTATCTCCATTCATATCTATCCATGCCATAGAAAACGACCAGCTGATTCCGTTGATACGGCATACGGTACAACGAGGAGTTGATGTCACAATCTACACCGATTCGTCCCTAGATTATGATATGAAAAATAAACATTTACTCAGTCATGCCAAGGATGGACGGAACGCATTGATAGAAAGTGGTGTAACCCTCATTGAAGTAAAAGGTATCCACAATAAATCGTTGGCTATTGATAACCATACATTAATCGAAGGCTCTTTCAACTGGTTGTCTGCCAATCGCCACAAAGAATACTCCCGCCACGAATGTTCCATCATTGTATCATCTTTTCAAGCCGATGAATACATCAACAATCTAATAAAGGAACTAGAAAGCAGAGAGAAAACCTTTCAATCCCTATCTAAGACTACAATCTATCTTGACATTGACCAAAAACATCCGGGGTTCTTTACAAAAGAATCTTTTAATGATTGTACAGAAGAAGATATTTGCCGTATAAAACAAAAAGTTCAAAAGTTAGGTATTCAGAAAACAGTCCTTCCACCTTATATCCGTAAACAACGTGAAACTTTCCCACGTGCTTATGAACCTTGGTGCACAGAAGAAAAGGAAATTATATGTGAGTTGATGCAGAAAACCAATCATCTTTCTATTTTTATAGAATGTCTGCAACGTACAGGACAAGCAATTCAAATTCAGATAGAAGGCAAAAACAATTGATTATAATCCTGAACTGATATCCTTTTTATGATATTCGGGAAACTTGGGAAACAAGAATCAGTCCCTATACGGAAGAGAGGAAAAGACAAATTACTTTTTGCCTTTTCCTCTCTTCCGTATAGCATATGCAACTCCTGCCCAGAGTTCCTTATTTTTTGGAATACATCCAGGTCCATTTATGCCAAAGACTCTCTAACGGTCCCTGCTTATGTCCTTTCAACCACCACTTGCAGAACTGTACTTGCAACAAAAAGAGTACAAAACCAATAAACAAGCTCAACGTATACCCACAATACGGAGCCAGATAAAGTCCGAAGGGAAAATAAATAATAGCTCCGGCAATAGACTGGGTGATATAATTAGTCAGACTCATCTTGCCATAATAACGAAGATTTGATACAAAATTCTTGAACCTATCCCGTTGATAAAGCAATACAAAAGAAGCAACCAGTACAAATGTAAAAGCGAACTTTTGCCACATATCAAAAGCAGTTCCGGCAGTCTGGCGAATGAGTTCACTGTCACTAGCCATAATCAACTCTTTCAGTTGGAAAAGCGGAGCAAAAGCGATAGCGGAAATGATAAGAGCCTTCACCCAAAAACGAGTATGTTTTTCGGAAGTTACAAATAATTGTTTGCGTCCGATATACAACCCCATCAAGAACAAGCCGGCAGTCTGCCAGAAACGCCCTGCTCCCAGAGCCCAATATAGACTGGCTTTCTGACCAAAGGTCATATTCTTACCCAAAAACTCCCACAAGTTCCCCTCTTTGGTATATTCCGCCACTTCTTTATACATCGCGCCCACTCCCCAATCGGGCAAAGTATGAGAAGGATCAAACAGACCTACTATATAATGATACCACTCAACGGGCTGCAATAGAAACAAAATAGCTGTAACAAGTATGGCACAGTCACTCCACTTGCGCACCACGAACAATACGATTCCCACTACCGAGAACAGCAACAACACATCTCCTGCCGGAAAAAAAGCTGCATTCAGCGTAGCAAAAGCTACCAATAACAGCAAACGCCACAGAAAACGATAACCAAAATCTTTTCCTTTACGCTGTTGGTTAGCCGACTGAATATAAAATGTAAATCCAAACAGCAAAGCAAAAATGGCATACGATTTTCCAGCCAATAAAGTAAATGTAACATTGAATACCCCGTCATTCAGTATATTCAACCATGCAGGCTGGTCTACCGGATAAACCGGAAAGATGAAATGCTCCAAACTATGCACTAAAAGAATTGCCATGACTGCAAATCCCCGTAAAGCATCCACCACCTCAACGCGTGGCAGTTTTTCTGATAATTGTTTTTCCATGAACCAGTTATTATTGTTTGTTTAAAATTCGTTTTACCCAGCGGTTGCCCGGTTTCTCAAAATAATAATAAGAAAGCAGGCTCAGCCCGATAGTGACTGCAAAGATAAGCGGAATACTGATATACAGACTGATATGCCAATCGTATGTTTGCGCCAACTGCACATAAGCAAACAGTATCCACAAATGAATCAGATAAAAGCTATAACTGATATCACCGCCTATGACCAGATATTTATTGGATAGAATACGGGAAAGGAATCCTTTCTGCAAAGAGAATATCAACAGAACTAACGAAATCGGCATCCAATAATAGCAGGAGTACCGATACACTTTCGGCACCAAATCCGCTGAAATCATGTAAAACAGCAGGAAGATACATACCACCCCTACTTCGAGCAATGACGCTGTAGAGAAAGACAGCTTTTTGGAACGGCACCATTCATAAACCCGATAAAGCAACATTCCTACCAGAAAATCGGGAAAACGTGCCAACGGATTCACATACCAATAACCGCGGATGTTCGCCTCATCCGTCATTGACATCAAAACAGGAACCACCACAGCGCATACTAAAAGTACTCCTATCAACTTCTGTTTTTTAGCAAAAAACAACGCTAAAAACGGAAATAAGAAATAAAACAACTGTTCACATCCCAAACTCCAGGAAGGACTGTCGAAATAAAAAAAGTAATCCATCCGGGGAACAAAAGGGTGCAAAAGGAACAGCGCAGGAATAAAATGTTTCAATCCTTCCCCCCAACCCATCGGGTTCAATAGATTACCTATCACGGCCACTCCCAATAAGGTCGCTATATGCAATGGATAGATACGGGCGATTCGTGCCACCCAAAACTGGCGTTTCGACACTTTCCGCTCCACCAGCTTCTGCTGATAATTATAAGCGATAATAAAACCACTCAATATAAAGAAGAAACTCACGCCTACAAAACCCTCTTTATAGAAATGAGTTGAAAAGGTGGAATCAACGACATAACAATGCGCCCCGAAAACCATCAGCGCAAAAAAGAGCCGTAAGGAAGTTAATGTATTAATCATAGTAGCATTCTTTTCTCAATTGAATGTAAAGGTACATTTCTTTTCCGAACTATTTATTCACATAGAACGGAAAAACAGATTGGACCGCATTATTCACCAATAAATAAAAATATCATCCAATAACCTTATATCACGAACGGGCTTATATCACGCAACAAAATCGTATCTTTCACAGAAGCGACGTACTGTTTTTCTGACTCGACAGTGGGCAGGTTGTACAATTCGGGCAAACCGCCTTTCTGTAAATAGGCCCAATAAGAAGCCCGGCCAGCAGGTTGCTGCATCAACTGTAAATATTCAGCATAACTATAGGGGAATATATGAAATTCTACATAACGACCCCACAAAATTGCCAATCTTGTCGGTATAAGATTTCCGTTCCAGTCCCAATTGATACGTATTTCCGCCCCAAAGGTTATACTTTTCTAAAGCTTTCCATTTATCGTCCATGCTCGTATCTTTTCCCACAAAGATAGTTTTTTTCGAGTATAATCGAAAAAAAAGCACTGTTTATTTCTTTTTTCGAGTATAATCGAAAAAACGTATCTATCTCAAACTGAATTAAAGAAAACGAATACAATCCGGCAGTATGTAAAATTTAACAAATTACTTAAACAAGCAAACTATTATTTTCCTACATTTGTTACCAGTGAAACTTTAAATACGAAAGAACATGAAAGCAAATCCTGTATTTAGTTTGTACATCCCTACCAAATTAGTATTTGGTTGCGGAGAAATCAAGAAATTATCCAGTGAAAAATTACCGGGGAAAAAGGCACTAGTCGTCATCTCATCCGGAACTTCCATGCGGAAATATGGGTATCTGGAAAGAGTACTCGCCCAATTAAGACTGAATAATGTAGAAACACTGGTTTACGATAAAATCCTTCCCAACCCCATCAAAGAACACGTCATGGAAGCAGCCGCCATCTGCCGGGAGGAAAAGTGCGACTTTGTAGTAGGACTGGGAGGCGGAAGTTCCATCGACTCAGCCAAAAGTATAGCTGTTATGGCCTGCAACGACGGTGACTACTGGGATTATGTATCAGGGGGTAGTGGCAAAGGACGTCCTGTTACCAAAGCACTTCCCATTATCGCCATCCCTACTACCGCCGGAACCGGAACAGAAATGGATCCATGGACAGTGATTACCCACGAAACGGCTCAAGAAAAGATAGGCTTCGGTTGTCAGCTGACTTTCCCTACCTTATCTATTGTAGACCCGGAACTGATGGTTTCCATTCCCCCGCACCTCACCGCCTATCAAGGGTTCGACGCATTCTTCCATGCCGCAGAAGGTTTTATCGCCAATTGTGCAACACCCATCAGTGATCTTTACGCCTTAGAAGCCATCCGTCTGATCTACAAATATCTGCCAGTAGCTGTAGCCGACGGAAAAAATTTGAAGGCACGCGCCAAAATAGCTTGGGCCAGCACATTGGCAGGGATGGTGGAGGCCACTTCCAGTTGTACTTCCGAACATTCATTAGAACATGCCATGAGTGCTTATTATCCACAACTTCCTCATGGAGCAGGACTCATTGCCTTGTCTGAGGCATACTTCGAAACTTTCCGGCATGACTGTACAAAACGTTACATGAAAATGGCTGAAATGATGACCCAGAAAAAGAGCAACCGTCCGTCCGATTTCATTGATGCATTGATTACACTGCAAAAAGAATGTAAAGTACATTCTATCAAACTGAGCGAGTTTGGCATCCAATCCGAAGATTTCCCCAAATTTCTGCAAAATGCAAGAGATACGATGGGAGGACTGTTCACTCTCGACCCACGCCCGATTACAGACGAAGAAATCCTGCATATCTTTAAAAAGTCTTATAAATAATGGATAAAGAACTAGACCTTGCCGTAACCTGTTACGGCAAGGTAAAACCATTGAAATATGATTTGGTCCTCCTCCCTTGGGGGGCTACCGAACCGCATAATCTGCACCTGCCTTATCTGACAGACTGCATTCTGAGCCACGACATCGCACTAGATGCTGCTAAAATGGCAAAAACACATTACGGTATTCGTTGCATGGTCCTGCCTTACGTCACTGCCGGTTCACAGAATCCGGGACAACGCGGGCTGGATTTCTGCATCCACTATCGCTATGAAACGCAGAAAGCGATTTTAAGCGACATAGTTGCCTCTCTATACGCCCAGGGATACCGCAAAATGGTCATTATCAACGGACATGGCGGCAATACATTCAAAAGTATGATACGTGACTTGTCACTGGACTACCCCGACTTCCTGATAGCCAGCAGCGAATGGTTTGCCTTTGTCCCTGCTAAAGAGTACTTTGATGAACCGGGTGACCATGCAGATGAATTGGAAACTTCTGTTATGATGCATTATCATCCGGAATTGGTAAACCTGGATGAAGCCGGAGATGGAAATTATAAGAAGTTCGCTTCGCAAATGCTGAATGAAAAAGTGGCATGGATTCCGAGAAACTGGCAAAACGTTTCGCAAGATACCGGTATAGGCAATCCTAAAAAAGCAAGTGCCGGAAAAGGGAAGAAATACGCCGAAGCAGTCGTCGCAAAATATGCATTGCTGTTTGAAGAGTTGGTACATAAAGAACTTTATTAATAGTTTTAGAACTAAACAGGTTTATTTTCTTCATAATAAAAAGCATAAATTTAGCACATCATATAAGTCACATTCAATTATATCACTGCATATAAACCAGTTACCCAACAATATATTCTGAAAAATATTCCAAAATATATTTGATATAATAAAATTCTAATGTACATTTGTGAAGTTAACTATATACTAACCTTTAAAAGCAGATCTTATGAAAAACAAATCACTTTTTTTAGTCCTAGTCATTCTTTGTTTGACTAGCGTAGAGATCTATTCTTCCCGACAAGAATTAAAGTTTGATGCACCTCTTCCGAGCAACACAGAAAACGGAAATGCTCGCAGTGATTACGGACCTCCCGGTGAAGGAGATAAATGCTGGTATTTCGATGGAGCGTCTTCTTGTGTAAATTTTTCATTCAATAATTGTTATGAAGACCCAAACCAAAGGTGCGGAAGAGATGAAGGAGCTCCCAATTAATTTAACCGACTAGCAAATCATTCCATAGGGTATTTAAGATCTTTCCTATTCATAATTAGTTGATCCAATCTACAAACTGAAGATAATTAAATACCCTATATTTAATCTATAGTGTATGAAATATTTTTTGTATATCTTCACTTATCTGCTTCTAGGAGCATCATGTTCATCTCCTTCTCGTCCAATAGACTATGGTACAGAATTAACAGCTACAGACTCCATCTGCCTGTCTATAGATGAACATACACATTATGAAAGCAAATCTATATTCCAATTTGAAGAAAACGGACATGAGTATCTTTCCTTTTTGAATGAAAAAGCAAGCTATAAAGTTCATATCTATGATTTGGATACCAAACAAGTTATTAAAACAATTCATCTACAAAAAGAGGGGAGAAATGCAATGCCATCAACTAATGGCTGTTTTCCACTTAGCTCAAAGCATTTTTTAATTACAACTTGGAATGGAGTTTTTGGAATTATCAATGAAAAAGGAGAAGTGGAAAATAAGAATAGCTTTTGGAAAGACAGCGTAAACTTTCATGCTTTCGACCACATTTGTTGCATGAGTTATACATATCGACCTGCCATAATTAAGGATTCTATTTTATATTTCAGTCAATCATTATTAAAATATCCCCGTAAAAAAGATGAATGGGATAAAATACCCATATTTGCTTATGCAGACCTTCATAAAAAAAAACTAGGGTGGACAGAACTACGATACCCATCTATTTTTAACAAAGATGAGATAGACTACATTCTGTATGACCCTGAAATCAGTTACACATATACAGGTAAAGAAGTTGTTGTTTCACTGGGACAATATGACAGCATATTTGTATCTTCTGATTTCAAACATAAAAAAGCGTATAATGCTAAAAGCCATTATCTGCCCCACGTGCGTCCAGTCTCCCAAAATTTACAAATTGATTTATTCAAAACCATACATGACAGAGGATTACAGCCCCATTACCACCACTTGATGTATGATAAATACCGAAAAGTATTCTATCGGTTTGCCTTAATGCCGGATGATAATATAAAACCATTCTCCAACAATCCGCATCAAAGTTTCTCCATCATCATTCTAAACAAAGACTATGAAATTATTGGTGAAACAAAATTTCCCGGCAACACCTATGCCCATCACTTGTGCTTCGTAGGTAAAAAAGGCCTGTATATTTCAGAGAATAATGAAAACAATCCTCAGTTTGACGAAAACAAACTGGTATTCAGGTGTTTCACACTTCAAGACCGGAAAAAATGAAGAAAAAGAACTACTCAATCATTCTATGTGGAGGACTGTTCCTGGCAAGCTGTATGTCCAATAATGACAAATGCCTTCAAAAACTGTTTGATGAAGTCGGAGTTAAGAAATCACAAATCCACAATGCCACCCACCTTGTTACCATATTGGGTAATGGTTGCAAAGGATGCATACACAAAGCTCTGTCAGAAATACATAACTCGACCGATACTATTTATATAATTGCATGTAAAAGTAAAAAGACTTTCAATTTAATTACCAATAAAAATATAGATGACTACTCCAATGTATACCTAGACACTAAATCCATATTAGTGGAATTGGATATGGCTAAAAACACACCTAGAGTCTACCTTTTAAATAATGGTAAATATGTGTCGCACTCTTTTTATGGAAATGAATCTCCCAGCGAAGAAGCGAACACCACCATTACATTCAACACAAATGAGATAGATTTAGGCAAAATCAGCCGCACGGAAAAGGCAAGAATCAAATTCACAATATGGAATACAGGGAAGAACATAGTAAGAATCAGTCATATAGATCTTTCATGCGAATGTTTGAATATTGAAAATGAAATTACTGAAATAAATCCGGGAGACAGCACTTGTCTGAATATCATTTTCCATCCCGATGACATAGGAAAGTTTCAAAGAGAAATTTTATTATATGGTAATTTTGACTCATCTCCCAAACTTTTAACCATTACAGGAGAATGCTTTTAATAAAATAATACAATCTCGCTATAAATAGGGACATTCATTAAATATTACAAAATCAGCCAA
>OLZZ01000847.1_pt1 | contig 12130 bp, 9 predicted proteins | sample 1673571 | NCBI WGS metagenome assembly OLZZ01 (sample SAMEA103958115, study PRJEB25191) | human gut metagenome | biome: human-associated habitat [ENVO:00009003]; feature: intestine environment [ENVO:2100002]; material: feces | place: Germany | collected 2013/2015 | reverse complement strand
GCCTTCCCCGCATCTGCGGATTGGACGAGGCGCACCATGCGCTGGATGGAACTGTCCTTCCCGGTCCTGGCCGCCTTCATGTCAAAGGTTCCGAACTGGTTGACCGTCCCGCTGGAAACCTCATCCCCGGCTTCCTTGTCTATCGGAAGAGGTTCCCCCGTCATTACGGACTGGTTGACGGAAGTGTGCCCGGAAAGAATAACGCCGTCCGCCGGAATCGTCTCTCCGGGCAATACGCGGAGAATATCCCCGATGCGAACCTCTTCCGCCGGAATAACCTCCTCCCTGGTTCCTTCCACTTTCCGGGCGGTCGCCGGGGTCAAACGGACCAGCCTTTCAATACCCTTCCGGGCCCGGGCCACGGTCAGCTCCTCAAGGAGTTCCCCAAGCTGCATGATAAATGCAACCTCCCCTGCGGCGAAGTCCTCCCCAATGATGACGGAGGCGATCAACGCGATGGAAACAAGCACTCCCGCCTTAATATCCCAGGCCGTCGCCAGGCCAAGAACGGCTTCCAGCACAACTGGAACGCCGCACAGCACAATGGCTATCCATGAAACTTCAAAGGGCAAAGGTTCCATGCCAAGCATGCTCATTAACAGAGCTAATCCGGAAACGGACAACAGTGCGACTTTCCGCCTTGTCCCTCCCCATTCCAGCAATTTTTCCAATCGGTCCAGCATATGATGATTTTTCTTTTCATACCCATACGGGTACGGGCATTTATATACCTATAGGGGTATAGGTTTTCAAGAAAAAAATATGAGAGCCACCCCCGAACCTGCCGGAAAAAGGCATTAACCCCTTGTCCCATTCAAATCATGTTGGCAAACCGCTCAACCGCCTTGGTGAAGCGCGCGATCGTCTCTTCCGGGTCTCCGTGTTCCAGCCCGTCCCGGACACAATGGCTGATGTGCCCCTCCAGTACGACCTGCCCCACCTTATGCAAGGCGGACTTGGCGGCATTGAGCTGCGCAAGAACATCTTCACAGGGAACGTCTTCGTCAATCATCCTGTCGATTGCCTGCACCTGTCCGATAATCTTCTTGAGGCGGCGATGCAAATTTTCGGAATTCATGCATTGTTTCATGGCGGCGTTTCCTGATGCTGCTGAGGGGTACTCGTATTATCAAGTTATCAGGCAGACAGGAAATGCTGTCAAGAACAGAGTCCTCCCCCGGCAGGCGGCTCCGTGCATCTTCCAACGAAAACACCGGACGGTTTTTCATTATTTTCCCCTCTTTTCCTTTTGCCGGGGAACTTTCTTCATTCCTTGCTCTTCTTTCCGCGCGGAGTGTGGTTGGGAGCCTGGGATATCCGAGAGAGGCCAAATCCTTCCTCACAAAATCCGGCACCACCCCGGCTATTCCCCTGACGCGTTTCCTTTCCTCTACAAAAAGATCACATAAATTGGGAGTTAAGTCCTTCCGGTCATGAAAATCGTTTTCAATTACTCCGGCTCCCGCAATGGTATTCCGCTGCCCGTCCACAATAACGTACCATTGAGGAATCCCTGTTTTCCGCTCCATGCATTCCTTCATGCTTTCTTCATAAACTTCTGAGGGAATACCCCATTTGGAACTGAACCAGGAAGAAGCCGAGAAAAGAAATTCGGAATGATTCCTTAAACAAATTAATTAGCCGATATTCCTTTCTTCCATTCTTCCCTGCCCTGACAAGCCCCTTCCGGCCCCTGTCAAATCGGCGGGCATGGAGGGAATCCATCGTGCACCGGGTTCTCTCCTGCAAAGGCGCGAATATTTCCCGGGCTTTGGAAAGAGTAAAACATTTTACTTCCATTCCCTGCGGAAAGAAAAGAAAGACCCGTTTTCATCTAGTCAGCCGTGTAAAAATGGGATAGACCTTTTTCCGGAATGCGCCCTGCCGGCTGCAACCTTTCACCGGAGACGGGGTTTATAAAAGGGAATTTCATGGATGAAGCACAAGACATGCCGCCTGCGGAACCAGACGAAGATGCCAAGCTGATGCTGAGGGTCAGGAATGGCGACGCTTCCGCCATGGAAATGCTGGTCCGCAAACACCAGAATTCCGTATATGCGACGGTGGCCCGTATGCTGAACAACGGTCCGGAGACAGAGGACATCGCCCAGCAGGTATTCATCCGCATCTGGAAGGGAGCCGGGAATTATGAACCTTCCGCACGGTTTACCACATGGATGTTCACCATCCTGCGCAATCTGGTGTTCAATGAAGTGCGCCGCCAGAAGCGCAAGCCCACCACCTCCGCAGACGCCATGGAGGAGGAAGGAGGCATGGCCGTGTTTCTGGAACCTTCCCAGACCCCGGACGAAGCACTGGAACATACGGAACTCCAGCACGCCGTGGACGCGGCAATCGCCGCTCTGCCGGAAAAGGCGCGGCTGGCCGTCCAACTGCGCCGTTTCGAAAACATGCCCTATGAGGAAATAGCCCGGGCGCTGGATATGACGGTTCCCGCTACCAAAAGCCTGCTGTTCCGCGCCAGAAACATGCTGAAGGAGGCTCTTGCTTCCTTTTTATCCTGACAATGGCGTCCTCAAAACAAGTTAAGAACACACCGCCGGCTTTCCCGCCAAAGGGTGGGGATCCGGTTCCTGGTACAGTTTCCCGTCTTTAGCGGCAAATAACCCGTAGCGCAGCGGCCAAGTCCTTTCACAAAAACACCCGGAAACAAAAAAACGGGCCGTTCTCCAACGAAAACGGCCCGTTGAACATGTTACCGGGAAACGGAATCAGCGCGCATTTTTTGCGTTAAGAACATCCTTATAGGGAATTTTCAGGAAGTTCAGCGCCCCCTGGGATTCGTACAGCACGCCCACATGGTTCTTATCTACCGGCGCCAGGCAGGAATATCCCCAGCCTTTGCGGGCATCATAAAGAAGCCATTTGTCTTCCGGCCATGACCCGGCATCATTCGTAGAAGCTTTCAACGTCATGTGGGAACGTCCGGATGTGGTATTGGGATTGGAAAACAGAACCACTCTGCCCGCGCCCGGAACGCCGTCCACGGCAAGCAGACTGCCCTGGCAGACCGGTTCCTTCAGCTGGGCAGTGCGGTTGGTGGGGTGTTTTTCCCACGTTTGGCCCAGGTCTTTCGTAACGCCCACGATGCGGGAACCGCCCCAGTTGCACCGGGCGTTGATCATGACGGAGCCGTCTTCCAGCTCAATCACCTGGGCTTCCGTCGTCTGCTGGTTGACGCCCGTGCCGCAGTGCCAGGTTTTTCCCCGGTCTTTGGAATAAACAATGGTGGACCACGGCACCCCTTTGCCGTCCCAGTACTGGGCGGCGAAGACCAGCGTGCCGTCTTTCATGCAAATGCCATTGCCGGGTCCATTAAATAAAATGCGCCAATCCTTGTTCTTGGTTTGTTCCGTGATATTGATCGGACTGGACCAGGTCAGGCCGTCGTCATCGCTGTAGGCCAGCACCAGCTGTCCGCAGGCCTCCGGAGAATTGTCTCCGGACTTGCTGCCCCAGATGGAATGCCTGTGGCTCCATATGGCGGCCACCCAGATGCGCCCCGTCTTTTCATCCACCAGAATGGCCGGATCCCCTACGCCCCTGGTAGCCCCCAGAGAGGGGTCAATCTTGGAATCATCAATGGCGATTTTGACATCAGACCAGGTGCGGCCTCCGTCCGTAGAGCGGCTTACGCCCACATCAATGTTGGCCGGAAGGTCTCCGGAATGGTTGTACCGGATATCGTACACGGCCAGCAGGGTTCCCTTCCTGGAACGGGCCAGACCGGGAATACGGTAGAATTTTGATTTGAAATCCCCATGCCTGACTACGGCCACGCCGATGCGCTGCGCCACGGGAGTCGCATTGGCAACCCTCACCGGTTTATTGCCCGCCACAACGCTGGCCGGACGCACCACCACCCTGCCGTCCAGGGAGGCTCCTTCTTTCATCGTCACGCAAGCCCACAGGTAATTGTCTCCGGGCTCCAGCTCCATTTTCCCCTTCACAGAAATCTGGGGTCTGGCGGAACCGGCAAGCTTTACTGTACCAAAAACTTGGGAAGAGTCTTTCGGGAACGGCTCTTCCCCATGATGGATGATAGGGGCCTCTTCCCCCCGTATTACAGCCACGGACTCAATGTCGGAAAGCTTCGTCGTACCCGTAAAATCCAGATTGACAGCTGTCAGGAACTGAGGATTAAGGCAGCCGTCCGTCCGGACATTCAGAGAAAGAACGGGGCTGCACGGGATACGCACCATCACCGGGTAAATGGAAGAGGCCATCTCCACCTGCGGATTCACTTTCATGGGAATACAGGGAACAAGAAACAGGTCGTCCAGCTTCATTCCCTTGTTTTCCGGAGAAGTAAGCCTGAACACCAGGGAACGCGTTCCGGAAGGAACACTGGCTTCTATCCTGGTATGAAACCCGCCCGTCCTGATATCCTTGCCGTCATAAATTTTCTTTTCTCCATTCGGCCCTATGGCCACAATGGAAAATTCAAAAGGGGCCTGCCCGGTCCATCGCTCCGCCCAGGCAGAAAGCCGGACTTCCCTGGAAGGCGTATCCTTCAAGTCCAGTTTCAATTCAGCATCCTGTCCGCCGAACATTCGCAGGGAGGCTTCTCCGGATTTTCCCCCTCCTCCGATTTCCGCCACACCGTTCCGGCAGGACATAAGGCCGTATTTGGTGGAAAGCGTTGTAAACTTGCCACGCCTGGCCTGCTCAAAGCTTTCCTTGCCGAGAACGGAGGGAATAGACAGGCCCAGTGCGCACAACAGGCCAAGCCCCATTAATTTATTCAAAGATAAACGCATCGTATTTATGGTGTGTTTCGCGGGATATATACGCCGCCCCCCGCGGCAATCTTGCCCGGAGCAGCGTTATTTGCCGGTCCGTTTCCTAACACACGGCTTTCCGTTGCGTCCAGCCCCGCTTGAACGGCCTGAGGAAAGACCAGTCCTTACTTTCCCGTTTTTCCTCCGGAAAGAGCCGCCGGCTCCACGGAAATCACGGGACGTTCCGGGAAAGAACTGGAATTCCGGTGCATATAATAATGAGCCCAGTGAAGAACCACCTTGTCCCCCGGTTTAAGGGCGGATATCTTCTTCAAAATATCCGCACTCTGCAGGATGGGCTTGTGCGCCGGATTAACGTCAACCATCAGCTGCTCCTGCTTTTCATCGCCGTACTTGCCTGGTTTCCGGTAATCCAAGTACTTGACGATCCGGAAAACGGCGAAATCCCTGGCATGGTCGCACTTGTCCGGGCACAGGGAAGTAAGGAACCTGCATTTCCGATGAATCATTCCCGTAAATTCCGCTTCCGCCACATGATCCGACAACAATTCCCCGGAAGGCAGTTCCGCATCCCCCTGTTCATTTACCCTTCCCGGGGCCGCAATGGGAGAATCTTCAGCCAGAACGCTCCAGAATCCGGCCAGGCCCAGACAGACGGCTAGAATACTCTTCTTCATCTCTTCATTCCTATCCGCCGCGGAAACACAAGTCAAGAAGAAGAAAGAGCTTCTGCGGACACTGACGGAATATCACCATGGAAAAACATCATTTTATTTTTTTTATCAACAGGTTGGATAATTTCTGGACTCTTTTCGGTTTCCAGATTGACGCACCGCCGTCCTTGTGAGAAATTGACAAAAGCAATATGGATAACAACCGTACCTCTACCGTGCCGATCGTTCCCAAACAATACCGGCTGCCGTTCTTCATGCTGGTCTCCTGTTTTGCGCTGTGGGGCCTCCTGAACAACATGACGGACAACCTGGTTCCGGCATTCAGCAAAATATTCATGATCAATGCTTCGGAATCCGCCGGAGTTCAGATTTCCTTCTATGGGGCCTATGCGGTGCTTGCCATTTTCGCCTCCATCCTTCTGGAGGAATTTTCCTATAAGGCGGGCGTCCTCATCGGGCTGGGGCTCTACATGATCGGCGCGCTGTGCTACATTCCCGCCGCCATCGGGCAAAGTTTCGATATCTATCTGATGGCTATCTTCGTGCTGGCCGGAGGCCTCTCCATTTTGGAGACCACCTGCAACCCCTTCGTTCTCTCCATGGGGTCCCAGGAAACGAGCGTCCGCCGTCTGAACTTCGCCCAGGCCTTCAATCCCATAGGCTCCCTGACAGGTATTTTCCTGGCCAAATATTTCATTCTGGCACACTTGAACGATGCGGACATGGACACCCGCAAAGCCATGGACCCGGAACAACTGAACGCCATTGTCAGCGATGAACTTTTCTGGGTATGCGTTCCTTATGTGGGCCTGGTAGCCATCGCCGCCGTCATCTGGTTCTTTTTCTGCCGTTACAAATCCGACGATGAAAACGTACCCACCCGGGAAAACACACAGCCCCTTTCCTCTAAACTCGGCCGCCTGGGACTCTGCATCGCCCTGATTCTCATCCCCTTCCTGTTCCAGTACTATTCCGCTTTCGAATTCAGCATGGTGCAGCAAATCCTGATTATGATGATCGGGCCCATCGCCTTCCTGCTCATCATGCCGGACTACCGCTGCCAGCTTATGAAACTGGTGAAGCTTCCGCGCTACTTCTGCGGCGTGGCAGCCCAGTTTTTCTATGTAGGCGTGCAGATTGCCGTGTGGACGTGGACGATTAAATACATCATGTCCGTCTTCCCCGGAATGCAGGAAGCGGCGGCCTCCAACTACTATATCTTTTCCATCATCCTGTTCATCGCCTGCCGCGCCATCACTACGGCCCTGATGAAAAAATTTAACCCGGCCAACATGATGTCCCTTTTCGCCGTCGCCGGCATTCTCTGCTGCCTGGGCACCATCTATCTGCCCAGGGAAATCTCCGTCTGGACACTGGTCGGAATCTCCGGCTGCATGTCCCTGATGTTCCCCACTATTTACGGCATCGCCCTGCGCGGACTGGGGTCTGAAGTGAAACTGGGAGCTGCGGGCCTTATCATGGCCATTCTGGGCGGCGCAGTCATTACCCCGTACATGGGTTCCTGGATAGACAACACCACAGTAAAAAACCAGGTGGCCTATTTTGAATCCATCAACCGTCCTCTGATCGCGCAGGCGGAAGCTGCGGACGCTCGGAAATCCTTATCTGGAGCCATGCTGGCGCTGTACAGGATGTCAGAAGCCAGCCCTGCGGACGGAGAAGAACAAGCCAGGGCCGCCGGCAAATTCCAGAAAAACCTGGAAACCTTCTTTACCCTCCCCTCCCTGGAAGGGGACGCTTTTGAGCAGGCGGCCAAATCCCTGCCCGGCTGCTCCTCCCTCAAGCCTAGGGAACTGGCCGTTTTCAAAGCCAATCTGGAACGCCTCCCCGCTCCTGCCGGAAGAGAACAGCAAATTCAGCAATTCTCCCTGATTCCGGCGCTCTCCACGTTATCCGGAAACCAGGCGGAAGTGCTGGACAACCTCATCGCCCTGCCCCTGGACATGAAGCAATTCCAGACGGCCCAGGAAAACTTCGTGGAAAAAGCGGTGCGGTCATCCTTCTTTATTCCCATCATCTGCTTTGCCGTGGTATTAATTTACGGCTTCTTCTTCCGCAACACTCATCTGAAAAAGGAAGAGGAAGAAAAGCCTGCCCAGGCATGAACCAGCTTCACATCACCTACGCAAGATATGAAAACAGCATTACCAACCATCGGTATCCGCCCCACGATTGACGGTCGCCGCCTCGGCGTCCGGGAATCCCTGGAAGATCAAACCATGAACATGGCCAAGGCGGCCGCCGCCCTTATTGAGGCCAACATCCGCCACGCCTCCGGAGAACCCGTCAAATGCGTGATTGCGGACACCTGCATCGGCGGCCCGGCGGAAGCCGCCGCCTGCGCGGACAAATTCAAGGCCAACAACGTCGGCGTCTCCCTAGCCGTTACGCCCTGCTGGTGCTACGGCAGTGAAACATTTGACATGGATCCGTTCACTCCCAAGGCCATCTGGGGCTTCAACGGCACGGAACGCCCCGGTGCCGTGTATCTGGCCGCTGCGCTGGCCGGCCTGAACCAGAAAGGATTCCCGGCTTTCTCCATTTACGGAAAAGACGTGCAGGACGCCACGGATACTTCCATCCCGGAAGACGTAGCTGAAAAAATCCTGCGCTTCTGCCGCGCCGGCCTCACCGTAGCCACCCTCCGCGGAAAAGGCTATCTTTCCATCGGCGGCTGCTCCATGGGCATTGCCGGTTCCATTGTGGACCAGTCTTTCTGGGAAAATTACCTGGGCATCCGCGTACAGGCCGTGGACATGACGGAAGTGCGCCGCCGCATGGACCAGAAAATTTATGACGAAGCGGAATTCGACCTCGCCATGCAATGGGCTGACTCCGTCTTTAAATTCGCCGAGGACAAAAACCGTCCGGACCTGAAGCTGGATGAAGCCGGACGCCGCAAAACTTTCAGGGAAAGCGTGCTGATGGCCATGATCTTCCGCGACATGATGCAGGGCAATCCCAAGCTCAAGAAAATTGACCGCGAAGAAGAATCCCTGGGTTACCAAGCCATTGCCGGCGGTTTCCAGGGCCAGCGCCACTGGACGGACTTCTACCCGAACGGAGACATCGCGGAAACCCTGCTTAACTCCACCTTTGACTGGAACGGCCCGCGCGCCCCGCTTCCCTTCGCCACGGAAAATGACTCTCTCAACGGCGCCTGCCTCCTCTTCGGCTATCTGCTGACCGGACAGGCCAATGTCTTCGCGGACGTTCGCACCTACTGGAGTCCGGAAGCCGTAAAGCGCGTCACGGGTTATACGCTGGAAGGCCATGCCAAGGACGGCATCATCCACCTCATCAATTCCGGCTCCGCCGCCCTGGACGGCTGCATGGCCTGCACGGGCAAGGACGGACAGCCCGTCATGAAAAAACACTGGGACGTCACTCCGGACGATGCGAAAACCATGATGGAACAAGCCGTCTGGTGCCCGGCCAACCGGGAATACTTCCGCGGCGGCGGCTACTCCGTCCACTACGTCACCAGGGGCGGCGCTCCCGTCACCATGATGCGCCTGAACATCGTCAAGGGACTCGGCCCCGTCCTCATCGTGGCGGAAGGCTGGTCTGTTGATCTGCCTGCCGAGGTGCACAAGACCCTGGACGAACGCACTGACCCGGGCTGGCCGACCACCTGGTTCGCCCCGCGCCTGACCGGCAAGGGAGCCTTTACGGACGTGTACAGCGTCATGGCCAACATGGGAGCCAACCACGGAGCCTTTACTTACGGCCACATCGGCGCAGACATCCTGACGCTGGCCTCCATGCTGCGCATTCCCGTATACGCCCATAACATTCCGGATGACCAAATCTACCGCCCCTCTGCCTGGGGTCTCCACGGCACGGCGGACCCGGAAGGAGCTGATTTCCGGGCCTGCGCCAACTACGGGCCATTATACGGAAAATACTGAAAACGAAAAGGTAACAGTTAATAGGTAATAGTTAACAGCTTCGGATAAAACATGGCAGAAAGTCCCGTTTCCGCGAAAAGCTTTTCTTTCGCAGTCCGCATTATTCAATGATGCAGGTACTTGAAAAAGCAGGGCGTCGAACGGGAATTGCTCAGCCAGCTCCTACGTTCCGGTGCGGGCATTGCCGCCAATTTATCCGAAGCTGCTTACGGGAGCCGCAGAAGGGACTTCTTTTCCAAAACCCGCATTGTCCTGAAGGAATATTCCGGGACGCATACACGGCCTAAACTGTTGCATGCCACGGAAGCCTGACGGAAACGGAATCTTCCTCTGTCAACCAAGACAGCACAGAAATCCCTAAAATGCTCATTTCTATTAACAAACCAACTCAACAAGCTCAGCCGGATTCCTATTAACTTTTCACTATTAAATCTTAACTCATGTACTCCCTCTGCTTGGACTGCGGCGCGACTAATGTGCGCGCCATGGTTGTGGATGAACAAGGCGTCATTGTGGGAAAGGCCTCACAGCCGAACGCCACGCTGCCCGGTGAGGAAAATCCGGAATTTCACGTCTGGGACGCCGACCGGATTTTCAGACAGCTCTCCGAATGTGCCGTGAAGGCCCTGGAAGGGCTAAATGCGGAACAGGTGACGGCCGTCACGATTACCACCTTCGGCGTGGACGGCGCGCTGGTGGATGACGCCGGCAACCTGCTCTATCCTGTCATATCCTGGAAATGCCCCCGCACGGCGGAGGTCATGAAAAACATCGGCAAATATATCTCCCAGGAGGAACTTAACCGTATCTCCGGCGTGGGGGCCTTTGCTTTCAACACCATTTACAAACTCGTCTGGCTCAGGGAAAACCACCCGGAACTTCTGGAAAAAGCCCATGCGTGGCTCTTCATCTCCAACCTGCTGGCCTACAAGCTCACCGGCATCATGGCGACAGACCGGACCATGGCAGGGACCTCCCAGCTCACGGATCTGGAAACGGGAGATTTTTCCGAATTCATTTTGAACTGCCTCGGTTTGAGCCGCGGCCTCTTCCCTCCCATCGTGGATGCAGGGGAAACCATTGGCCTCCTTACGCCGGAAGCGGCAGACGCGATGAATCTCCCGGCCCTGGCGGGCATTCCCGTTATCTCCGCCGGGCACGACACCCAGTTCGCCATTTTCGGTTCCGGAGCAGACAAGAACCAGCCCGTCCTTTCCTCCGGAACATGGGAAATCCTGATGGCGCGCTCCGCACAGGCCAGGCTGGCCCGGGAAGATTATGAGGACGGCGCCACGGCGGAATTCGACGCGGAATCCGGCCTTCTTAACCCCGGGCTCCAATGGCTGGGCTCCGGCATTATCGAATGGGTGAAAGCAGCCTGCTTTCACGGGGAATCCTATGACACCATGGATGCGGAAGCGGCCGCCGTCCCACCCGGCTGCGACGGCGTGACAATGGTTCCGGACTTCCTGGCCTCCGGAGACCGGAAAGGCTCCATCAACGGACTGGTGCTGGGAAGAACACGCGGCCATATCTACCGCGCCGCCATGGAGGCTCTCACCTGGCGGCTGAAATCCCGCCTGCGCCGTTTGGAATCCGTGGGCGGCTTCAAAAGCGAATTCCTCATCCTGGTGGGCGGAGGCGCCAGAAACAGAGTTTGGACCCAGATGAGGGCGGACATTCTCCGGATTCCCGTCAAAGTCTCTGAAGTGTCAGAAAGTACGGTATTGGGCGCATCCATGTTTGCCTTTGCAGGCGCCGGGGTGTACTCTACGCCGGAGCAGGCTCGGGACGCCTTCGGCATCACCTACCGGACATATATGCCGGGTTCCCAGGAAGCCGCTTACGAAAAGTTCAACCAATAACAAAATATGTCAGAAGACTGGTCAATCTCCCCTCCCCTACCGGACAAAGTGTTCCCATGGAAAAAATACAACCCCGTCACGCGGGAGGAAGTGAATGAATTCTTCCATTCCCCGGAAATTCTGGTCATCAAGGAACGCATGTGCGACATAGGGCGCCGCCTGTGGAACCGGGAATATGTGGACGGCAACGGGGGCAACATCTCCGTGCGCGTGGCACAGAACCTGCTGCTCTGCTCCCCCACCCTGTGTTCCAAAGGCTTCATGACTGTGGAAGACATCTGCATGGTGGACATGGACGCGCGCCAGAAGGCGGGCATCCGCCCCTCCACCAGCGAGGTGAAAACGCACATTGCCATGATGAAATCCGTGGGCGTCAATGCCTGCATCCATGCCCACCCCCCGCACTGCAATGCCTTCCTGTTTGCCGGACAGGTTCCCCCCTCCGGCATCAATCCGGAAGCGGATATCTTCCTGGGACACATCCCGCTGGCCCCTTACGGAACGCCCGGCTCTCTGGAAACGGCCCGGGCCGTGGCGGAAGCGGCCAAACAGTCCACCGTCGTTTTCATGGAGTCATTACCGGAGCACGTGACGTGGAAGAAGCGGAATGGTTCATGGAAAATGCGGACGCCTACTGCCGCATGGTGCTGATGGCCGGTCTGCACAAAGCTCCTCTGAACCAGGTGGGGCCGGAAGGCGTGGCGGACTTCCTCGCCATTCGCAAATCCATCGGCTACGCCGTACCGGACAAACAGCCCCTGTACAACACGGAAACCTACGCCGGGTACAAACTGGGAAAATCCGGTAAATAACTCCCTTTTTCAACGGGGTGGCTGGAGCAGTTCAGCCGCCCCGTTTTTAACGGATCCGCTCCGGAATAAAAACTTCCTTCTTTT
>OLZZ01000830.1_pt1 | contig 12237 bp, 9 predicted proteins | sample 1673571 | NCBI WGS metagenome assembly OLZZ01 (sample SAMEA103958115, study PRJEB25191) | human gut metagenome | biome: human-associated habitat [ENVO:00009003]; feature: intestine environment [ENVO:2100002]; material: feces | place: Germany | collected 2013/2015 | reverse complement strand
TCGAGGTCGCGTGCCTCGTGAACAAATGCGGAATCCAGCCTTGCCGTCAGGAACCGCTGCCGCTTCAGCTTGCTGCAATGAATAATCTGATGATAAATGTCCAGCTTCTTACTATCGAGGCTGCTGTGACGCAGAAGAAAGATTATATCTATCAGGCGGCCATGCTCGACCCACATACTTCGTCCGAGCTGTCAATAGATGAAATCGTTCACCTGTGCGATGATCTCATCGAGGCTCACGGTGATTATCTGCCGAAATATTTCTGATAAAATCAACACCTCCCGCGTGACTTACAAAAGTCTGCGGGAGGTTTGTTTTTAGTTTATAATGCATATCGCGATGTTGAGATACGCCGCTAATGTCACCCATAAAAGATACGGGATAATCAGATATCCGGCGGTTTTGGATATCCTGTAAAAATACAGAAGCGTCAAAAGAATGAGAACCCAGAGAATAACGATAAGAACCGCCGCAGCGGTACAGAGCCCGAAAGTGAAAAACAAAGAAAATTGAACCCGAGCTGGACGAGATAAAGTCCGAGTGCTTTCTTCTTGCTTATCTCCGGCGCATCCGAGCTGTAGACTATATACGATGCCGTGCCCATGAGAATATATAATATGCCCCAGACGATTGGAAACAGCCAGCCGGGAGGGGAGAGCGGCGGCTGATTCAATGCGGAAAATTTGTCCATGCTGCCCGCTGAAAACAGTGCCGCAAGACCGCCGACCGCGAGCGGAATAGCCAAGAATATCAAGGGCTTGAGCCGCGATGATTTCATAATATCACCTCGGTGTTATCCTATGAATTTATGTGTGTATTTATGCAAAAACGGAGCCGCTGAAATATGGCGGCTCCGTCAGTGTTTATTTTATCTTTGCTGTTATAGCGTCGATTATCTCTTCGTTGCTGTATGTCGGATTCAGCGCGGGTGAAATATCTGCTTCGCCGATTGTACCTACGCATTCAACGGACAACGCAAACGGTAAAGAAACATCGCCTGTTTCTTTTGCCGACTGCACGGCGGCGAAATCAAAATTACCCTCGGAAGTCTTGCCGCCAAATGAGATAACAGCCTTGATTTTTGAAAAATCAATCGCATCCGAATCAACTGCGCCGAGAGAAACAGTCTTTTCACGGTTTGCACCGATATAAAAATCCGTGCCGAAGATTTTTTCAAATCTTTCGCAGTTATCTGCGCTGATATCTCGGTCAATATTGCCCATGTCAACAAGAGCGCAGCCGAGCTTTTGGCTGAGTTCTGCGGCTTTTTCAAGCTCGTTGTCTGTCATATTTTCACACACCGTGACGGCAATCTCGGCGGGCGAGAAGCAAGCTGTTTTCTCTGATATTATTTCCGCGGCGCGTTCAAGAGAAATGGTCTCTTCGCCTGATTTGCAGACCTTCAGCCGGCCCACATTGGCGAGCTTGCTCAAGCCGAACTTGCCGTATGTGCAGATGATATTTCCGTTTGCTGGCTCGCACCGCGTTATCGAATTGCCGTTCGAAAAAACATTTATCGCGCATTTTGCGGCGCAGCCGGTGCAGTGCGTCGCGGTGCAATTTTCGCGAAGCGGAACATTCTTTTTGAACGGAACTTTTTCAACAAGTGCGCCCGTCGGGCAGAGAGATACGCACTGTCCGCATGAGATGCACTGAGAATCTCCAAGCGATTTATAGAATTCCGGCGATACAACAGTTGTGAAGCCTCTGCCGGCAAGACCGATCGCGCCGACTCCCATGATCTGCGAGCACACACGCACGCAAAGTCCGCAGAGAATGCATTTGCCCGAGTCGCGCAGAATGTATTTGTGCCCGGTGTCTTTCTTCGCAGGCGATTTCTGACCCGCAAAGCGCTCGAATTCAGCATTGTATTTATTCGCATAGTTTATGAGCTTGCACCTGTAATAGTCGAGACAGCCGCATTCAAGGCATCGCGAAGCCTCGCGTCGCGCTTGCTCGTCAGTGAGTCCGAGTGCGACCTCGTCAAAGCTGTGTTTTCGCTCTTCTGCAGGGAGAACGCGCATCCTTTCGCGTGCGATAGGTTCTCTGTCCGCAAGGTCGCTCTTGTTTATTTCGCGCTCGACAAGTATCGGTTTTTTGTAACCGATAATATTGCCGCGAAGATAACTGTCAACAACCGCTACGCTCTTCTGCGCTTCACCTATAGCGGATATGGCTATGTCTGCGCCCTTGTTTGTGGCGTCGCCGATTGCAAAAATGCCGTTTATATTCGTCCTGAATGTGCTCTCGTCTGCGCTTATCGTGCCGCGAGAGGTCTTGTCAAGCTCTTCAAATCCGTCGAGCTCCGGTTTCTGACCGATAGCCATTATTACACTGTCAACTTCAAGAGTTTCGAATTTTCCCTCTATCGGAACCGGCTTTCTTCTGCCGCTCGCGTCGGGTTCGCCGAGCTCCATTATCTGAAGTTTTATTCTGCAGACCCTGCCGTCCTGCGTCAATATTTTATCGGGATTTGTGAGAAACCTGAAATCTACGCCCTCTTCCTGTGCCTCATCGATTTCGAGTGCATCTGCGGGCATCTCATCGCGGGTGCGGCGGTATATGATATAAACTTTCTCCGCGCCTAGGCGGACTGCCGTGCGGCAGGCATCCATCGCCGTGTTGCCTCCGCCGCATACGGCTACGCGCTTTCCGATATCAACGGGTGAGCCAAGTATCACGGAACGCAGGAAATCTATTCCGCCGAATACTCCTTCGGCATCCTCGCCGTCAACCCGCATTTTTGTGCTCGACCATGCACCGGGCGCGGCAATTACTGCGTCGTATTCTTGGTTAAGCGTATCAAGAGAAATATCTCTGCCGATTTTTATATTATTTCTGAACTCAACGCCGAGTTTTTCAACGAGCGCCAATTCCTTGTCAAGCACTTCTTTCGGCAGTCTGTATTGCGGTATGCCGTAGCGGAGCATGCCGCCCATCTTCGGCATCATGTCGAAAACAGTGACGCCGTGTCCTTTTATCGCAAGATAATATGCCGCCGATATTCCGCCCGGACCGCCGCCTATAATCGCGACCTTTTTGCCCGTTGATTCAGCAACCTCAGGCATGAATATATTTCCGCTTTCAAGGTCGCGGTCTGCCGCATAAGCCTTGAGCGCGGCTATAGATATAGGCTCTTCAACGAGTCCGCGTCTGCACTTTTTCTCGCACGGATGCGGACATACTCTGCCTATTGAAGCGGGCAGGGGAATCCTGCCTTTTATTACCGACAGAGCCTGTGCGTTTCCGCCGTTTGCAATAAGTCCGACATAACCCTGACAGTCGGTGCCCGCTGGACAGGCGAGAGAACATGGGGCTTTGCAGTCTCCGGTGTGATCCGAAAGCAGCATTTCGAGCGAGAATCTTCTCGCCCTGTTTATTCTGTCTGACTCCGTTATAATTTCCATTCCGTCGGCGGCTTCAATGGCGCAGGAGCGCATCAGCTTCGGACTGCCCTTGCACTCTACAACGCACATTCCGCATGCGCCGTATGGCTTGACCCGCTCGTCATGGCAGAGAGTCGGAATATCCGCGCCCGCTTTTCTTACGGCTTCGAGCAGCGTTGAACCTTTCTTGATTTTTACGCTTTTCCCGTCAATGGTCAATGTAATATACTCTTTCATCGTCACACCTCCTTATTTTATAAATATCGCGTCAAAGCGGCACGCAACCTTGCAGCTGCCGCATTTTATGCACTTGTCGCTGTCTATTTTATGCGGCTTTTTTACTTCTCCGGATATCGCGCCGACCGGGCATTTCTTGCTGCACAGCGTGCATCCGCGGCATTTGTCAGAGTCTATGTGATAGCTTATGAGCTCCGGACATTCTCCAGCGGGACAGCGGTGTTCTTTTATGTGAGCCTCGTATTCGTAGCGGAAATATCTGAGCGTGGTGAGAACGGGATTCGGAGCCGTCTGACCGAGTCCGCAGAGCGAGCCGTCCTTTATCTGAGCGCACAGCTCTTCGAGCAGCTCGATATCTCCGTTTCTGCCATTGCCTTGGCATATCCGCTCAAGAGTTTCTCTCAGGCGCATAGTGCCGATGCGGCATGGTACGCACTTTCCACACGACTCGTTTGTTGTGAAATCGAGAAAGAATTTTGCCATGCGCACCATGCAGGTGCTCTCGTCCATAACGACCATTCCGCCCGAGCCCATTATCGCGCCCGTTGCCGAAAGAGCCTTATAGTCTATAACCGTGTCGGCAAGCCGCGCGGGGATGCATCCGCCGGACGGGCCGCCAAGCTGAACGCCCTTGAACTTTTTGTCGCCGCGTATTCCGCCGCCGATATCAAAAATAACATCTCTGAGCGTCTTGCCCATCGGTATTTCAACGAGTCCGCCGCGCTTAATCTTGCCTGTCAGCGCAAAAACTTTTGTGCCTTTGCTGGTCTCGGTGCCTATAGCGGCAAACGCCTCTCCGTCGTTGTTGATTATCCATGTTACATTTGCGAATGTCTCGACATTGTTTATGTTCGACGGCTTGTTCATATATCCCGACTGTGCAGGGAACGGTGGCTTGAGGCGCGGCATACCGCGCTGACCCTCAAGGGATTCAATAAGAGCTGTCTCTTCGCCGCAGACGAATGCTCCCGCGCCCGCCTTGATTCTGAATTTGCATGAGAAGTCGGAAGAAAGAATATTTTCGCCTATATAGCCTTTTTCCACAGCCTGTTCAATGGCGTTGCGAAGCCTTTTTATAGCCAGAGGATATTCGGCGCGGACATAGACTATTGCTTCTTTTGCGCCTATAGCATACGCCGCGATGAGCATACCTTCTATCAGAGCGTGCGGGTCGCTCTCAATAACGGCTCTGTCCATAAATGCACCAGGATCGCCTTCGTCAGCGTTGCATATCAGATATTTTTCGTTTCCTACGCTCTGCCTTGCGGCGTTCCATTTGAACCATGTCGGGAAGCCTGCGCCTCCGCGCCCGGCGAGCCCGGAAGTTTTTATCTCTTCAATGACCTGCTCGGGTGTCATTGTTTTCAAAACTTTTGAAAGCGCCGTGTATCCACCGTACTTTTCGTAATCTTCAATGCTCTCCGGCTCGGTTATTCCGCACCCGCGCAAGGCTATCCTGGTCTGCTTTTCGAGAAAGCCCTTGTCCTCATCGGATATAACAAGAGAGCTTATCTGCGACATGTTGCCGCTTTCCGTGAAGCTTATGATTTTATCCACATCATCAGGACTTACTTTAACGAGCCTTGCTGTGAGCGCATCGCCGTTATAGATATCAACAATAGGCTCAAGAAAGCACATTCCGATGCATCCGACCGAGTGAACCGTATAATTTCCGCTGTTCTTCTCGTCGAGCAGTTTATGTATCTTTCCGGCTCCCGCCGAGATGCCGCAGCTGCCTTCTCCGATTTTAATTTTATACATCGGCGTTTGCCTCCTTTGCCTTTTCAGAGATTATTTCTTTGACCCTCTGCGGAGTCAGACTGCCGTAGGTCTCGGAATTTATCATCATAACAGGGGAGAGCGAGCAGCAGCCGAGGCAGGCGACTGTTTTCAGTGTGAAAAGCCCGTCGGGCGTTGTCTCTCCGTTATGTATGCCGAGCGTTTCAAACACGGCTTTCTCTATCATCTCGGAGCCGTTGACATGGCACGCCGTACCCTGACAGAGCATTATAAAATACCTGCCGACAGGCGTGAACCGAAACTGCGCGTAGAATGTCGCAACGCCGAAAACGGTCGCCGGGGCAATGCCCATTTCTATTGCCGCATGGCACAGCGCGTCTTCGGGCAGATAGCCGTAAATATCCTGAATCTCCTGCAGGACGGTTATAAGCGAGCCTGAGGTGTTCTTATATTTACTTATGACAGGCTCGATGAGACTTAAATCGCTTGCCTTTGCCGGATTTTTCATATCTTCTCCTCCGTTGACATAGGTTTATTCAATTATACGCTATGAACATAAGCTTTTCAATATCGTGCGGGCACTTATCTGTATGTAAAATCAGGCGGTATTTTTTTTGTATATTATGTGCGTTGAAAAAGAGCATAGCTTGTTGTACTATTATATTAGGTGTCTTACATAGGCGTTTTGTGGGTGGACAGAAAAATCACGCAAATAATCCACAGATTGCTTGATTTTGTCGGTTGAACAGCATGACAAAATGTGATAAAATGTAGACATAACATACGCGCCAATCGGGCGCGTGCGGCAGAGCCGCAAAAGGGAGATTTGAGTGGTGGAAAAGCTGGTTTCAATTATAATGCCGGCGTATAACTGTGTGGATTATATCGCAGAGAGCATAAAATCCGTACAGAATCAGTCTTACCGTAACTGGGAGCTTATCGTTGCCGATGACAATTCCACGGACGGTACGGTTGACACGGTGCGCAGTGTGGCAGCAGACGACAACAGAATACACCTGCTTGAAACCGATATCAATCTCGGTCCCGCGGCGGCGCGCAACAGGGCGATAAATGCGGCGCAGGGCGATTATATCGCATTTCTTGACAGCGACGATATCTGGTATCCGGACAAGCTGAGCCGTCAGATAAGCTTCATGGAGCAAATGGGATATGATTTTACATACACCGCATATGAAAAAATAAACGAGCGCGGCGAGCATATGGGCGTCGTCATTTCAGCGCCGAAAAGCGTAAATTATTCTTCAATGCTTTATCAGGGCGACCCAATAGGCAATTTGACTGTTGTCTATAACGCAGAAAAGCTCGGAAAATTCTATGTCCCCGATATAAAAAAGCGCAACGATTTTGCACTTTGGCTTAAAATAATGCACGACTGTGACCGCGCTTACGGACTCGACGAAGTTCTCGCAAGCTACCGCGTCCGCGCCGGTTCCGTTTCATCCACGCGCAAGAGCAAGCTGATAAAATATTATTGGGAGCTTTACCGCGATATTGAAAGGCTCTCAAATATAAAATCCTCCGCCGCAATAGCGTCCCTGGTGTTTTTTAAATCCATAAGACAGACCGATGAAAGAATTCAGAAGGTCAGAAATAATTTCAATTCAAAACAAACATCAAAGCTTGATTTGACAAATATTGAGAAGAATCCTGAAAATGCTGTGAGAATAACGAATGCTTCGGAAGATATAACGTTCGAACGCACAAAGGAAAATAACATTCCTGCGACTGCCGATAACAGCAACGATGCTGAATATGCACAAAAATAATATGCACAAAAATAAGAGGAGCTTTTAAAGCTCCTCTTATTATATACGCGAAAGAGCCGGGTTTGCAGGCTGTCAACCACACCCGCAGAGCTCCGGCTCCGTCAAAGGCAGCAAATGCTGAAATGCGCTGTTGAAAAGACAATAAACAATAGCTTCTTCACTTAAAAGCGCCCGAAATAATATCAGCTCCGGCTGCCAGTATCATTATGTGTATCCTGCGGCTTAAAATACATAAAAGCCGCAGGAAATTTTTTCTTATTTGCCCGATACCGTGACTCCGTCGAATTCAGCCCATGGCATGAATGAAAGTCCGTCTGTAGTCTGCTCTTTGGATATCGCGACGATGTTGTTGAGCATGTCGATAATGTTACCGCTTATCATCGTCTCGCTGACTGCACTGCTGACTTTTCCGTTTTCGATAAGAAAACTGTTCTTCGCGACGCCGGAAAAATCTCCGTTCGATGACGGCTGACCGCCGGAGAATCGGTTGACTATCAGACCTCTGTCTATTCCGGATATCATTTCTTCGAGCGTCTTGTCGCCGGGGAGAACTTCGAGGTTATTGCCGCCGTTGAGAGCGCGTGGGAAACCGGTCTTGTTTGCTCCGTACTGCGAAAGAATAAAAGTCTTGAGAACGCCGTCAACAATAATGTCCATGTTCTCGGCAGGATAGCCGTCGGAGGTAAAGCGCTGACCGACTACCGTTTTGTCGTCAAGCGGAACGCTCCTGAGATTCAGCTTTTCGCTCGCGACTTTTGTGTTCAGCGCGTCTTTCCAGGGAGATGTGCCGTCAATAAGCACGCCGGATGATGCAAAATTTTCGAGCGCCGTCTGCAAAAGCTCGTTGAAACAGTCGGGGGAATAAATTACCTTGCCGACGAACTTTTCGCTCGGCGAGACTGTGTTGAGCTGCTTTTCGCTCTCTTCGAGAAGCTGTCTCTGCATACCCGCATCCATAAACGGCTTGTCGAGATTGTCAAGTGCGCAGAAATATCCGTTGAACGACGAGGCTTTTTCACCCTCATGTGCGGAGAACATCGTGTTGAACGAGTATTCGCCGTGCTCATATCTGAGGCTTGTTCCGTTGGTGTTCATGTAGAGCTTTTCGCTGTGCTCATAGTCGGAGATAAGCTGCTCGAGGATGACTTTCGGATATTCTTTTTTAGTTTGGCTCATGAATTCCTCTATTCTGTCAAACAGCTTGTTAAGATCGGGCTCAAAAACTCCGGTTTTGTATTCGACTTTTGCAGTGAAAGGCGCTATCTGCTCGGCTTCATCGGGAACGGAAGATTCCGCCGCGGCGATGCACTGAGTCGCAGCTTCGTCAATCGCTTCTTTTGTCGCCTGATTTATGCTTGTGACGCCTTTTTTGCCGTCCTTTATTGCTTTCATCGAGATGCTCGTGTTGAATGTGGAGCGCATCAGGCTGAATTTTCCGCCGTCAACGTTCAGCTCATCTTTTTTGCTTCTGCCGACGATGCACTGAGCCGCATCCGCGCCGCAATTTTTTAGCGCCTTGAGTGTGTATTCCGCTATCTCATATATATCAGTCATTTTCATCGCTCCTTTCTCAGCGTCCGCCGATATTTACTTTGCATTTGACGGCAGGGCCGCCCATTCCGACGGGCATCGGCTGTTTCTTGCCGCACATACCCGAGCAGGTCCACACCATGTCATCGGAGAGCATATCGACAGTCTTGAGCATGTCAAACGCTATGCCAGATATTGTCGTGTCTCTTATTGCTCTGCCGAGCTTGCCGTGCTTTATCTCATATCCCATGCAGACGCCGAACATGAACTCTCCGGTCGTGTCCGCCTGACCGTTGTTGGTCTCCGTGAGAAAATATCCGTCATCTATCGAAGCTATCATATCTTCGAGCTTGTCCTTGCCGGGGAGAATTGCGGTGTTTCTCATTCTTATAAGCGGCTCGTCCGAGAATGCGTAAGCTCTCGCGTTGCCCTGCGGCTTGACTCCGAAATGCTCCGCGCTCTCTCGGCTGTTCATGTATCCTCTGAGAATGCCGTCTTTTATGAGAATTGCGTCCTCCGCGGGCGTGCCCTCGTCGTCGACAAGAACGGGCAGGGGAGCCGATGATCCGTCCGGCAGAGTGTGAGCGAAGTCAACCATGGTTATAAGCTCGCTTGCGACTTGCTTGTTCATGCAGTGCGCCGCGACCGAACCGCCGAGCACTAAATCGGCTTCAACCGTGTGACCGACCGCCTCGTGCGCGAGTATTCCCGCGAGGTTAGGATGCATCACGACATCTCTGTATCCCGCGTCCGCATATACGCCATCAGCTTTTTTCATAAGGTTTTCATAAAGCACATCTATGCCGCCGAAAAGCTCATCGGGGGAGGAAAATACTTCGGTGAAGAATCCGCGCCCGCCGAATACTTTATAAAGCTCAACATTTGTTCCGTCCTTGGCTTCGGCGGTCAGAAAAACATAGACAAAGCTTCTCGGCACGAGTGAATATGAATCGAATCCGTCGTTGACGCAGAGCCTTTTCTCCATCGAATCCGCCCGGATGCTTATCGAGCGGCTGACGAGATCGGGATATTTCTTTGCGATATATTCGTCGATCTCTTTTGCAAATTCAATATATACTTTCTGCTCGCAGTCGTTTATGTTGCCGTTCATCGTCTTTATCCCGGCGGGAATCGGTCTTATTATCTTCGACTCGTGGCTGACTCTCGAGCTCAGAAACACGGCGTTGTCGCTCGCGGCTTTGAGTACGCTTTTAATGCTCTCTTCCGAGTATTCTGCGCTTGAAGCAAAGCCGTAAACTCCGTTTTTATATACTCTGGCATTGATGCCGCTTTTCTCTGTGCGTGCGTTGCCGACGAGATTCCCGCCGAGCATAGACACTCCGCGCGAGGTGTTCTTCTGCGCACGCAGCTCTGTGTGGTCGCTGAGCAGCGCCCTGTGCGGCGAAAGAATATCCTTTATCATATGACTTCTCCTTTGCAAAGAATTTTTCTGTCTTCATCCCTGACTATATAGTATATCACTATTATCAGATTTTTCAACTTCGCGCAAAAAAGAAAAGCAAAAAGACAGGCGTTTCAATTGACTTTGATATCCTTAAATGTTATCATTTTAGCGCGAAATTTATTGTGCGGAGGAAGTGCTTTGGGGAAGTTTGAAAAAGTGCTCATTGCGAGTGATTTTGACGGCACGCTCAAGAATGACGACGGAATAATAACCGATGATGTCCGTTCGGCAATAGCGTATTTTATCTCTGAGGGCGGGTATTTTACCGTCTGCACCGGCAGAACATATCAGGGCTTTCATCTCTATGACCCGTCGTATATAAACGCGCCCGTGCTGCTTACAAACGGCTCCATGGCGTATGACTATGAAAAAAACGAGCCTGTGTTCGTAAACGGTATAGATGCCGAACACGGAATCCCGTTCATCAGGGCTATAATGGAAAAATTTCCGGATGTCTCAATAGAGATGTATCCGTTTGACAGCACCTATGCAATACATCTCGATGACACTTCCCACCGTCATTTCACAAGTCAGGGTATACCCTATAAAGTTGTCAGTGATCCGTCCGAGGCGGAGTTCCCCTGGGCGAAGGCTATGTTTGACGCGGAGGGAATATCGCAGGAAGTGCAGGCGTTTATGCGCGAGAATTTTGATGATCCCGCGTTTTTGCCGACAAACGGCGGATATATAGAAGTCATGAAGAAAGGCTCAGACAAGGGCACAGGTCTGCTTTTCCTCGCCGACGCTCTTGGCGTTCCTCACGACAGGACTTTTGCCGTGGGCGACGGATATAACGATATCGAAATGCTCGTCGCGGCAAAAGCAGGATTCGTCCCTGAAAACAGTTCGCCGGAGGCGCTCGAGCACGCCGACTATGTTGTGCGTTCGAATAACGACGGCGCTGTGGCAAATGTGATAGAGATACTCGATAATATTCTCTGAAAAGCTGTTTATTTTTGCCAATCACTTGAAGTATCATTAATAAAGTATTATAATAACATTCGACAGAAAAGGCGAATGTGTTGTAAAAGATATCCCCACGGAGGAATCGGATATGGAGATAAAACAGACCAACTTTGCAATAATCGGTCTCGGCGGACGCGGTCAGGGCAACCTCGGCGAGCTTATCAGCATTGACGGCGTAAAGGTTGTTGCCGTCTGCGATAAGTACGAGGACAGAGCACGCCGCGGAGTTGAGATAGTCAAAGAGAAAACGGGCGAGGAGCCCGAGATGTATCTCGACTATAAAGAACTGCTAAAGCGCGACGATATCAAGGCTGTTATGGTCGCAACTACTTGGATAACCCATGCCCGCATAGCGGTCGACTGCATGAGAGCAGGCAAACATGTCGCCATGGAAGTCGGCGGAGCAGCGTCTATCGAGGAATGCTGGCAGCTCGTCAGAGCTTCCGAAGAGACCGGCAAGTTCTGCATGCTTCTTGAAAACTGCTGCTATGACCGCAACGAAATGGCTCTTCTGCGTATGATGCGCGAGGGTATTTTCGGCGAAGTAGTGCATATGCAGGGCGGCTATGAGCATGACCTCAGAGACGAGATAGGTCTCGGACGCGAAAACCGACACGGCAGAATACATAACTTCAAGAACCGCAACGGTGAGCTTTATCCCACTCATCAGCTCGGCCCTATAGCTAAGGCGCTGCATATCAACCGCGGCAACCGCTTCCTTACTCTTACTTCAATGGCAAGCAAGGCGTGCGGACTCAACACCTGGCTCAAGAACACCCAGGGCGAAGATTACGACCTTGCAGACTATAAATTCAACCAGGGCGATATAGTCACTACTATGATAAAGTGCGCCCACGGCGAGACGATAACGCTCGTGCATGACTGCACGCTCCCGCGGCCTTATTCGCGCAATTATAAGATTCACGGCACCCGCGCGGCTTATAACGAGGATGCAAAGGGAATATATATCGACGGCGTGACGAAGCACGAAGAAGGCGACTGGATGCACAGCTGGGAGCCGTTTGAAAAATATCTTGAAAAATATCTATAAAGGCTTTATCTCCATCAGGCGATGAACGAATATTTTTCCATCGTTCTTCAAGGGCAACTTTTGCATTTGCAATTT
>OLZZ01000822.1_pt1 | contig 12316 bp, 7 predicted proteins | sample 1673571 | NCBI WGS metagenome assembly OLZZ01 (sample SAMEA103958115, study PRJEB25191) | human gut metagenome | biome: human-associated habitat [ENVO:00009003]; feature: intestine environment [ENVO:2100002]; material: feces | place: Germany | collected 2013/2015 | reverse complement strand
GGCTTCTTTTCCTACCTCTTCACAAACCTCATATCCTCCCCTCTCGTCACCAGTCCCTGGTTCCTCCAGTTTTTCAGCATCTGCTTCACCGCGTTGCGCGAGGTGTTAGGTCCCTTCACGGCAATCGACTGCTGCAGGGCCTGTTCGAAGCTGAATGTCCTGTCGAGGCGTTCAAAGATAGAGTCGTTTCGTCCGCGTTTGGAGCGTTCCGAGGCCGCCTGTCCCGCATAGCTGCTTGCCATGAAAGCCGCCTCAATGCGCTCACGGAAGAAGAACAGGGCGTTGTCCATCTGATAGTCGGCAAGCACGTCGAAGGCGCTCAGCATGGCCGGTGTCTGCTGCTTCAGGATCATCTCGCGCCAGAGCCCTGGCTCCTGCTTCAGGCGCGTCTCGGCGCCCGCCACGCCGTACTTGTCGATGAGTGCCGCAACCACGCGGCAGAGCATGATGCAGGTCATCATCCTCATCGTCGTCGGACAGATGCGGAAGCGCTGGCGGGCCTTGATCTTGTCGTCGTTCTTCATCGTCTCCAGGCGCACGCGCTCCAGCCACGCCCTGCCCTTGGCCTCGAGCTTGGGCAGCGTCACCTCGCCTTCGAGCAGGGGCAGCAGGTGCGCCACATGGCCTATGCGTTCGCGCTGGCGGTCGGTGAGCACATGCAGGTTGTCGGTGAGCGCCGTGTAGGTGTTGTCGGGCGTGCGGGCCAGGGCAATGCGACTCTGGAAGCCGTCCGTATAGTTGGTCACCACGCGGTAGAGCGCGTCGGGCGTGCCACACATCACCACGTTCCACAGCAGGCGGTCTATGTGCACGTTCACCGCCTCGGCGCTCCTCGCCTCGCGCTCATAGCTCGTGCCGTCATAAGCCTGTCGCAGCATCACGGAGAAGTCGCTCATCGCCGACCGCCATTTCTGCGCCACCGTGTCGGCCTCGGGTGTGAAGGAGAAGGCGTGCTTGCCGCCCGTGTTGGCCAGGCGTTCGGCCAGGTTTGCCACCGTGTTGTTGAGCGTCAGGCAGCGCACGGGCAGCTTCGGTTCCTCGGGCTGCTCCTTCTTGTTCTTGGCCGCCCGCTTGCGCTTTCTCCACTCGTCCTCCTTCTGCTGATACATCTTGTCCATGGCCTTCACCTCGGCGGTCCATGCGTCGACCACGGGGTCAATGCTTCCCTTGCCCGAGGCAAAGTCGCCCGCGATGTAGGCGATGAGGTTCAGGCCGCTCTTCTTGCCGTGAATGTCGACCCTCACGCCCGTTGCCAGCATGCCGATGACGGGTGTCACAGCGGTCAGCACGGGGAGCGCCAGGGGCGGGCCCACGGCATCGACCGAATCTTTCACGCCCATGGGGAGCGTGGGCAACTGTTTATAATAGAACAGGTCGTCTTGCGCCAGCGCCTCGTCGAGCCCGTCCATGCCATCGGTGCCGTCGCCGCCCTCGGCCTGCCCCATGCGCTCCTGTCTCACGGCCAGCAGCACGTCCTTCAGGCGCTTCGGCATCTGCGTGCGCTTCTCGGCCAGGGCGCTGTCTATGCACGCCAGCTTCTCGGCCTCGGGAAAGCCGTCATAGCAGGGGATGACGCGGTCCAGCACCTTGCGGTCGAAGCCGCAGATGTGGCGCAGGTTCACGGCCAGCTCAAAGGTCAGCGTGTTGCGGTTGCTCCTCACGGGTGTCTGCCCGTCGTTATACATCGCCCACCACCGGTCTATGATCAGCGCGTAGGGAATGCCGAGGTAAGCCTCCCCTGCAGCCGCTTGAGAGCCTTCCACCGAAGCTTGACCCGATGCTTGAGAGCCTTGGGCAGAAGCTTGAGAGCCTTTCGCCCCACCCTGCTTCTCTCCACTCTTGCCACCGTCAGTAGGAACGTTTTGATCTACATTATTATTGGATAAAGAAGATGATGAACCTGAAGAAGATGAGGATGAGGAACCCGAAGAAGAGGATGATGAACCTGAAGAAGAAGCCCCCGAAGCAGCAGCCTCCGCCTCCCCGTTGTCGAACAGCTCCTTGTCGAGATAGAGCAGACGGTCTGTCGGCGGCGTGAAGAACACGCGCGTTATGTCCTTTGCTCCCTTGTCATATTCCACCCCCAGCAGCCGCGAGGCCCACTTTAGGTTTTCCTCCTGCGAGAGTCCCGGTCGGCGTCGGAACACGATGTGGTAGCCCTTGTTGGCAGAGCGTTCGAGCATGAGCAGCCCCAGCTCCTCCTTCTTGCCCATGACCAGCTCGGGCACCTGCGCCATCTTCGCCTCATAGTCGGGCGCCTTAGGGTCAAAGTCGATGTCCATGCCCACCGAACGGCTCATCCGCGTCGAGCCTTTCAGCGCCCCGTCGGCGTTGGGCAGACACGAATAGTTCATCTGCACCATGTGGTGCTTGTCGGCTGTGCGGTTGCGTTCGGCATCGCGCAGCAGCCTATATTCTGTTTCGTCCTTCACGGGGCGCATAAGCTTTGCCCCGTCTTTGTAATATATAATGTGTACGCTCATTTTCTTTTATCTTTTATTTGAACACTAATTTTATGTGAACACGAAATTTTTTTGAACACGAATTAAACGAATTAAACGAATATTTTTTATTTGCACACGGATCTTTTTTATTTTGCACACGGATCTCACGGATCTCACGGATCTTTGTTCGCGCGGTGCGCTCACATGAGGAACACGATTTTTTTTGAACACGAATTACGCGAATTAAACGAATCTTTCTTGTTAATATTCATGTGAACAGAATATTCGTGTTATTCGCGTAATTCGTGTTCAAAAATATTATTAGTGGTCTAAAATATTCATGTGAACAGAATATTCGTGTTATTCGCGTAATTCGTGTTCAAAAAATATTATTAGTGGTCTAAAAATATTATTAGTGGTCAGAAGACAGCGATAGCGTCTGCCGCGTCCGCCGCCTCAGCAGCAATAGTCTCTGCTATGTTGATGTTTTCGTTTCTCATAACCTTCAGCGTGAGCTGAATGGCGTTGTCTTTGGTCAAGCTCACCCTGCCGTGCGCCAGCTTCTTGATGAGCGTCGACTGCGCCTTGACGCGGGGTTGCGCCACAAAGTCGAACGTGCCGTCGGTCATCTGCTGCGCCACCCCGTGCATCCGCCTCATACGTTGCACCACATCGGGCACAGGCTCGTCGGGTGAGAACATGAAACACCTGCTGTCGTCATAGAAAGCCATGCCGCCCAGCTGCACATGGCTGCATTGGTTAAACAGGTTGTTCGTGGTCTTGGCCTCTGACTGCCCGTTGTTATTGGCGTTGCTGTTCAGACCGTTGTTAAATCTGTTGTTCAGCCCGTTGTTCTGTCCGTTGTTAAATCCGTTGTTGTTCAGCGGGTTCTTTTTGTTTTTGTTTGTCATAATCTTCATTGAATATTTTTACGAGAAGAACATATTGTCAGATTTTAGCGCGCTTTACCATGGACAATCCTCCCTGTTCAACTCAGATTAAACTTTTGTTTTCCTTTTTACATTTTTACCTTTAAAAGCCTTTCCCCCTTAAGGGCGTCAGCCTTTTTTTTACCTTTTTTACCCTTTTACCTTTAAAACCCCTCTTTCCCCTCAAAAGAGATTTTTCACTTTTCGTTTTTCACTTTTCCCTTAAAGGGCGTCAGCCCTTTTTTTTACCTTTTTACCTTTTTACTTTTTTACCTTTAAAACCCCTTTCCCCTTAAACTTAAAGCTTCTCAATATCCGTCACCAGAATGTCCTGATAAACCGCTCCGTTATATTCGCGTGTAGAGAAGCGAAGCGTCACCGCCACCACGTCGCCTGGCGAGAATCTGCACCCTGCCATGTTGCCCAACATCGAGGCTGCATATTGGTTCTCATACTTGCTGCCTCCCATCTCCTGCAGCACGATGTTACACTTCATCGTCTGTCCGCTCTCCGCCTTCTGGCTCTGCACAGCGAAGGCCTCGCCCTGCTGCACCACTTTCAAAATTTTCGTTTCCATTTCTTGTTTCTCCTTTTAATGTTTTCCTTTTAATGTTTCTCCTTTTTAAATGCTTTTCTCCTTTTTAATGAGTGGGCTTGGTTTCCCTTGCCTCCCTTTCAGAATTTGTTTTCCTTTGTTTCTTTAATTTTTTTTGTTGTTTACCATTCCGTTAATGCTCACGCTGAAAGAAAACTTCCAGACAGAAAAACTAAAATAAATGTTCATTTCTCTTTACTGTTTTTTATGAATTAATAATATTGATTATCTCCATAACCGTCGGGGTTATCCCTGGGTTACGTTTGCAAAATTATAAAGGAAATAATGGGTAGGCAAGCACTTTCCCAAGCCTTCCCCACATTCCCCTAATAATTGGGAAAAATCGGGGCCTTCTTGGGAAAACTAAAAAAAGGAAAAAAGAAAAAAGCGACCCTCATAAGAGAATCGCTTCAATATAATACAAATCAAAAACTGCTATTTCTGTTATAAGCGTTTGTATTCTTCATCTTCTCATAAAGGCTTTGAGCAATAAGATAATCAGGGTCTTTGACACTCCATTTAGAAAAATGGCGGTTGTGGTCCAGCTGGGTTTCCTTCTTTCTGAACGATTCTACGACACACTTCTTTTCTGCTTTTGGAAACATCTCTTTCATTCGGACTGCAAAATCATTCTTGTCTATTCCTTCCCTTATCATGTCAAAGGTATATTTCATCAAGCACCACACGATGTACCATTTCTCCTGTGTCGTTATATACGCCTTTATCCATGGTTTCAGATAATCTTCAAGTTTAAATGGGTCAACCCATTTCGCAAACATCGGGTCACCATTGCGCTCCAAATCATCCATTCTGGCAATCGCATCCCTCAGCATTTTGCGTTCACCTTGGTATTGGAATAGTCTTTCAAATTCTTCAGGAGTCGCCTGTTCTTTGCTTAGCTTATACGCCAACTCTTCTGTTTCGTCTTCTGAGTATTCACTATCTGTCCATATTTTACAAAGCGTGTAGTTGTTACATATCTGCTCTAAATCGTTTAACTTATCTCGCAAAAAATAGATATCCATCATCATTCTTCTATCTTCAAGATAGTACATATATTCCCTTTTCTTTTTAGAGAGATAATCATCAAGCTTGGCTTCATCAAAACTCTTTTTTATGTAGTTGTATATTATTCCTTCTTCTTTTTTGGTACGATATATTCTGGTATGATAAATTGCGTTGACGACAAACTCTATTTCATTAATTTTTCGGAAGATATTATCTATTACAGATCTAAAGCTATAATAAAAAAAATTCGCTATAAAATCCTGATCTTTTCCTTCATACTCGTCATTAATGTTTGAATAATCAAATTTAGGGAATACAATATCTACCAAATTCCATATTTTATCTTCGTTTCTATGTATTTCTATTTTTTGAAATTCATCAAACAACGACTCTAATTTCTTTTCATATGTGTTTAATATTTTGTCTTCATAGATTTTGTATATTGACACATAAACACTCTTATGGTATACTTTTAGCTTTTCCAAATAATATTCCAGATGTTCTATGAATAGCTCATAAACTCTTAAATACCTACATGTTTTTTGGCGTTTATTTTTTATGTTCCATTTCAGTTCTTCTATTGTGAATCTTGTCACTCTACATAGATTATCTGTTTCTTCAATAATATCATTTATTTCGCTTGAAGTTATATAATCGTATGATTTGAATCCTTCTATTTCATTTAGCAAGTCTTCCTCAGATTCTATCTTCAGCGAATTGAAATATTCTTCCTCTGAAAGTGTATGATTGTTTGATTCCATGACTTAGGTTGTTTAGTAATAAAAATCGGCATGGACGTCCCTTGCTTAGCCAGTATTCAGGCACCTGCAAGAGCCTTCGGTAAGGCACAAACAAGTTCTGCCCACGCCGTTGATTGGAGTGGACGCCTTGCTGTCACCGTCTTCTTACCGAATTTTTGAATTTGCAGGTTCTGAATACTGTAGAAGTGTCAGTTCTTCAGCGTCTATCTTTTCTTATGTAATTTTCTTTTTCTTCCTTTTTCCTTTTTCTCTTTTTTTTCTTTTTTACCTCTCCCCCACGTTTTCGTCGCTATCCGCCCAATGGTCACATTGACGCATCACGGTTTCGAGCGCTTTTTCTGCACCAGCGGGCGGATATTTGTATTTCTTTAGCAGTCGCTTCACCAAGACGCGCATCTTGGCGCGAGCCGACTCCTTGCGGTTCCAGTCGATGGTGCGGTTCTTGTGCAACACATCGGTCAGTTCCTTGGTCAACGCCACAAACTCGTCGTCAGAGTAAGCCTGTCGCACACCCTCGGGAGTGGAGAGCGCATCATAGAAAGCCTTTTCTTCGGCAGTCAGCCCAAGGTCGTTGCCCTCATCTTCTGCATGCTTCATCTGCTGCGCCATCTTCAAGAGTTCTGATATCACCTCCTCGTTGGTCAGCAAGCCCTTCAGATAGTTTGACAGGCTTTTGTTGAGCATGTCAGAGAACAGGTCGCTCTGTATGATGTTGGTCTTCTGCTGCTGTTTTATTTTCTCTTTCATCAGCTTTGTGAGCAGTTCCACCGCCAGGTTGCGCTCCTTCATGTTCTTTATCTCTTGAATGAAAGCTTCATCAAAGAGCGAGAACTCAACCTTTCGGTCGCCAAAGAGATTTATCACGCCATCGGTCTTCACGCTCTGGCGCAACAATTCGCCTATGCGCTCGTTTATCTCATGCCGGCTCACTTTTCCCTTCTGCGAGAGTTTGAGCATCATCACCCTTAGAGCATCCATGTAGCACACCTCCGCTTTCTGTTTCTCGCTCAAGAGCGAACGGCAGAGGGTGGTGGCATTATGAAGCATGGCGCTGTGCTCCATGAAATTCTTCTTTGCCTGATCCTTGGCTGGCGACGACAGGAAGTTAGCACCGCCTGTTATGGCAAGGGCTCGCTTCGTGTTGTCAGGCTCGAAGAACACTGTATAGGAGAAGCCATGCAGCATGTCGCGGCAAATCTCCATTTCTTCCTTCCATTTCTGCAGGGCTGTCTTGGCGATGTCGGGGTCGCCAAATCGTCGTTGGTCGCGGTTGGTGTATTGCTTCATGGCAGCTTTCAGAGCCTGGGCAATGCCCACATAGTCGACAATCAGTCCGCCCTCCTTCTTTTCGCCATCGTTGGCTTCAAACACACGGTTCACACGGGCTATTGCCTGCATCAGATTGTGGCCGCTCATCGGCTTGTAAACATACATGGTGGCGAGCGACGGCACGTCAAAACCCGTGAGCCACATGTCGCGCACGATGGCAATCTTCATTGGGTCGTCATCTTTCTTAAACTTAGCAGCCAGCTCCTTCTTGTACGCCTCGTTGCCGATAATCTTTTGCCAGTCGTCGGGGTCTTGGTTAGAGCCGCTCATCACCACCTTCACCTTCTCCGTCCACGAGGGGCGCAGCTCCAGCATCTTGCGGTAAATCTTTATCGCGATCTCTCTGGTCAGAGCCACGACCATTGCCTTGCCGGTCAGCAGCTGTGCACGGTTCTGCTCATAGTGGTCTATGATGTCTCTCACCAACGTGTCGATGGTCGCGTCCTCGCCCAGCAGCACCTCCAGCCGGCTGTGCTCCTGCTTGGCACGCTTTATCTGCTCGTCGGTGGCGCCATCGTCCGACAGACGGTCAAACTCCTCATCCAGCAGTTTCATTGTCTTTTCGTCGAGGTTCAGGTTCACCACCCTGCTCTCGTAATATATTGGGCGTGTGGCTCCGTCGTCGACCGCCTGGCTCATGTCGTAGACGTCGATATAAGAGCCGAACACCTCCTCCGTGTCGCGGTCGCGCTCGCTGACGGGTGTGCCTGTGAAGCCTATGAACGAAGCGTTGGGCAGCGCCTCGCGCATCTTCTGGCTGAAGCCTTTCTTCATCGTTTGGCTCTGTGCGTCCCAATGTTCGTCGCCATACTGTGAGCGGTGCGCCTCGTCGGTCATCACGATGATGTTGCGGCGGTCAGACAGGGCTGTGTCGCCCTCCTCAAACTTCTGTATGGTGGTGAAGACGATGCCTCCGCTCTTGCGGTCGCGCAATATCTCGCCCAGCTTCTGCCGGCTCGTAGCCTTTATCGGCTCTTGACGAAGAAAGTCCATGCAGCGGCTGAACTGTCCGAAGAGCTGGTCGTCAAGGTCCTTGCGGTCGGTAACAACCACTATCGTAACCTCGGGCAGACGCTGCACCAGCTGGTGAGCATAGAACACCATAGAGAAACTTTTGCCCGACCCTTGCGTGTGCCAGAACACGCCGATCTTTCCGTTGCCCTCAACAGCAGTCTTGGTTCTTGCCATGGCTTTGCCCACGGCAAAATACTGATGATAGGCAGCAAGAATCTTGTAGATTTTGCCTTCCTTATGCTCGAAGCAGATGTAGTTTTGCAGTATGTCGGCGAAGCGCTGCTTCTGGAACATGCCGAGGAAGAAGGTGCGATAGTCGGCAACGAGTGTCGACTCATAGTTGCCGTCCACAGACTTCCATTCCATGTAGCGTTCCATCTTGGCTGTGATGGTGCCCGCGCGGGTTTCGCTCATGTCGCTGATGACGTTGAAGGCGTTGTATGTGAAGAGGCTCGGAATGCTCTGCTGATAATTGCGTATCTGCAGGTAGGCATCGTCGATGTTGGCGTCTTCTGCCACGGCGCTTTTCAGCTCCACCACCACGAGGGGCAATCCGTTGACCATCACCACCATGTCGCAGCGCTTGTTCTTATACTCTTCTACTCGCCACTGGTTCACCACCTTGAAGAGGTTTCTTTCGGGATGGTCGAAGTCGATGAGCCTCATCAGGGCTGTTCGTTCTTCGCCATCTTGCAGGAATCCCACCTCCAGACCGTTTTGCATCCAGAGTGTAAACTGCTCGTTGTTCTGTTCTAAAGTACCGATGCTGATGTTGGTGATTTGCTTGATTCCTTCATCCATTGCATCGGCTGGCAGTTGAGGATTAAGCCGTCGCATCGAGGCGACCAAATCGGCACGATAGAAAGGCTCCTTATAGTCGCGCTCCACCTCGTAGCCACATTCGTACGCATAGCCGAGTTCGTCGCGGAACAGGGCAATGAGCGTTTGCTCGTATGCGTCTTCGGTGAATTTCTTGTCGTCTGCCATAATGTTAATATTTTATATTTTCTTTCTCGTTATTTTCTTTCGTAGCTTTTCTTATTCCGGGACTTCCAGCTCGCCTGACATTAAGCGAGGGAGAAGGGTGTCGCGGAGAAGGGAGAGGCGGGAGTTCTCATCAGATAGACTTCTTATTCTATCATCAAATGAAGATGCAACATTATTAAATTGCTCTACTATACCATCAGATGGAAGCAATATTTGAATCGCCGAAAGCGTTTTTTTATTAATACTTCCAAAAACAGTTCCCTCTCCATCAAAGGAATCAAACAGTTTGTGTAACGACTTCATTGCATAAAACAAATAAGAGTCGTGACCATATTTTGATTTAATAGAAGCCACACCTCGACCAATGCAACATTCTTCTTTTGCAACATTAATATCTCCGACAGGGGCTCTTACACTAAATAGTACAGAATTTGCAACTGCTAATCTTTTAGGCTCAGTTGTAAAAACTCTTATGCTTGGAAAGCGGAAACCAAAATCAGAACTTCCTTGATAGAATATCATGCCTTCTCCATTTTCATTTAAGCTATTTCCTGCTGGTGATTGTCCCATTGTAATCTCAGCAATATCCTCAAGCGTTCCTACTTTCCATCCTTCCGGAATCATTCCCAATTCACTATCCACGAACTTACCATCCTTGAAAGGCTCAAAGTCAACGAACCAATTCTTGAAAACAGCCTGCGCCATCTCCTCCAAATCAGCATTGATCTTATTGTTCAACTCTATCTTCCGGTCGAGAGAAGAAAGGATGGAAGCAATGCTTCGTTGAGCTTCAAGAGAAGGCAGATTGATTTCTTGCACAGAAAGAGTTCCAACAGCCAACCCTGGTTGAGCGGACTGACCTGATAATCTTTCTAAATGCATTGTAGAAAGAAGAGCAGAAAGATAGTATGTATTAGCCTTTTCATTTGCTTGACATACAACAGCATGTTCTGTCATATAAGCTTCACCTTTGAAATATCTTACATTTCCACAATATGCTCCCTGTCTTCCAATTATTGCACATTCTCCTTCAAAGTTGCTTCTATCAGCATATCCTCTAAGACCATTTCCTCCATAAACAGGATACTTCCCTGCAGGAAAAATTTCAGCAGCCTTGATGCTTTTACCCGAACTAAGCCGAGAGCAAACTTCGCCAAGCGTATATGTAGTAAACTCCATACTTTACACCTCCCATCCAATTTTCTTCAACTGCAATCTGATCTCCTCTTCCTGCTTCTTGCTTTCCTCAAACAGCTGCTTCAGCTCTCCGGTGAGATTCGTCATTTTCTCCTCGAAAGGCACTCCGTCGCCTTCGTCTTCGGCGATTCCTACGTATCTGCCAGGAGTCAGAATGAAGTCCTGAGCAGCAATCTGCTCGGTGGTGCAAACGGCACAGAAGCCCTTTTCATCCTCCAGGGTTCCCTGCTGGAACGCATGGAAGGTGTCGGTAATTTTCTTGATGTCGGTATCAGGCATCAGCTCACGAAGCTTGCGGGTAACCATTGTGCCCATATTGCGAGCGTCGATGAAGAGCGTCTTGCCCTTTTGCGCCTTGTTGCGGCTGATGAACCACAGGCTAACGGGAATTCCCGTGCTATAGAACAGCTGCGAAGGCAAAGCCACGATTCCCTCCACCAAGTCGGCTTCAATGATGGCTTGGCGAATCTGTCCCTCGCCGCCGCTCTGACTCGAAAGGGCACCGTTGGCAAGCACAAGGCCAATCTTGCCGTTGGGCGAAAGATGGTGTATCATGTGCTGCATCCACGCAAAGTTGGCGTTGCCGGCCGGTGGGAGGCCATACTGCCAGCGCACATCTTCCTGTAGGGCACCCTGTCCCCAGTCGGAGAGGTTAAATGGAGGGTTAGCAAGGATGAAATCGGCTTTCAGCGTGGGGTGCTGGTCGTCGAAGAAAGTGTCGGCAAAAGCTTTGCCTAAGTTGGCATCCAAGCCACGGATGGCAAGGTTCATGTGCGCCATCTTCCACGTGTCGGGGTTCGATTCCTGTCCGTAGATGCTTATCTTGCGCAGGTTTCCCTTGTGGCGCTCAATGAACTTGGCGCTCTGCACAAACATGCCGCCAGAGCCGCAGCAAGGGTCGTAGACTCTGCCCTCGTAAGGCTCCAATATCTCCACCAGCGTGCGGACGATGCACGAAGGCGTGTAGAACTCGCCGCCGTTCTTGCCTTCCATCGAGGCAAACTGGCGAAGGCAATATTCGTAGGTGCGACCCAGCAGGTCTTTCTCCTCGCCAGCGTCGTGCATCTCGATGTTGGTGAAGAGGTCAACCACGTCGCCCAGACGGCGCTTCGCGAGCTCGGGGCGTGCAAAGTTTTTAGGCAAGATGTTCTTCAGCCGTTCGTTCTCGCGCTCAATGGCTATCAGCGCGTTGTCTATCACCACTCCAATCTCGGGCGTGTGGGCAGCCGCCGAAATTTTGCTCCATCGTGCCTCCTGCGGCACGAAGAATATGTTGTCGGCCGTGTACTCGTCCTTGTCCTCGGGGTCGGCATATTCGTCGCCCTGAAGCTCCTTGAACTTCTCGTCGAAACGGTCGCTGATATATTTCAGGAAGATTAGCCCCAGCACCACGCTCTCATATTGCGATGCGCTGAGGTTGCCGCGCAAGATGTCGGCAGCCTTCCATATCTTCTCCTCAAAGCCAATGCTTGTTGTGTCGTTCATTTTCTTTGCCATAGCCTGTCATCCTCCTTATGCCGACAGCTGGTTGTCAGCCGCCATCAGCAGCGGCCGGTTATAGACAAAGACACAAAAAGGACGGCAACCATTGGCGTTGACACACAATGGAAACCGTCCTTCAGCAGACACATAACAGGTGTTGGCTAATTTTGAATTCTCAAAATTACCCCCCCGATTAAATTTGTCATATTCTTATGGTTTAGCATAATAGAGCTGTTGTTATGTTAAAATTGTTTCAATGTTAAAATTAGAAATCATTTCGTATCTTAACGCAAAGTTACTAAATTTTCAATTATAAGCCAAACAATTGCCCCGTTTTCTCTACCCGCCATCTTGTCTTTTCTCGTTTTTCTTCTCACCCCCCTAATCTTCTCCAGGTTATTGTTCAGGACATTCGCAGCATGAAACGAAAAGTGGTCATCAAGGTCATGAGGTCATGAGAGATAAAATGTGGTCATTTGGTCATTTGGTCATTTGGTCATTTTCAAAAAATGAAACCGTGTCATTTGGCCTATAGTATAATATAAATATTTATATTATACTATAGAGGTT
>OLZZ01000819.1_pt1 | contig 12338 bp, 9 predicted proteins | sample 1673571 | NCBI WGS metagenome assembly OLZZ01 (sample SAMEA103958115, study PRJEB25191) | human gut metagenome | biome: human-associated habitat [ENVO:00009003]; feature: intestine environment [ENVO:2100002]; material: feces | place: Germany | collected 2013/2015 | reverse complement strand
GTGGCGGAGGCCACCATGGGGTTGCTCAGCGACTGGCACATGCCGAAGGGCAGAATATTAACCAGCGGAGCGAAATCCATGATGGTGGCTTTCGGCTTGTTCTGGATCATCGGCCGCAGGGGGACCGTTACCATCAGCGAGGAGGGAGCCATGCCGAACGTGCACTTCAGCGTGGCGCCCATGCAAACATATTTTGCCATAATTTTTCTGTTTTTATCCGTTGTTCGATTTCAGTTCTTCTTCACTTAGTTTTGCGCTCAGCTTGGCGGTGGACGGTGCGCCGGGCACGGAGACGCCTTCGGTGGTGTAGGGTGTCTTGAACGACGAATCCACCTTCAGGTTCTTCATCTCGACTGTTCCGGCGGTGACGTCGGACTTGAACGTCGTCTTGCCTTGCGAGGTCATCTCGCCGTAGAGGGTGGTCTTGCTGCCGGAGAGCGCGGCATCGCCGCCACTCAGTTGCAGGATGGCTTTGCCGTCCTGTTGCAACTCGACGGTAGTGTCGCCGAAGAGGCCCACCTTGTCCGAGGCCACCTGCACACTCTTGCTCCGCGCCTTCTTGTCCCTTGCTCCCGCATAGACTTTTTCTGCCAGCAGAAGCAGGCTGCTACCTGCAGCCAGCTCCTTGTCGGTACGTTTCTCCTTGTCCACGTCCATTGCCTTCACTTCTACCGTCTTGGCGTTGGCGGCAATCGTTCCGGTCGCCTTGCCTTCGGTATCGGTGGCGTTAAGGTTGATTTTTTCGGCGCGCAAGGTGAACGAACCCTCCTTGGTCAGGCTCTTTTCTTCGGTTTTGTCGTCCTTCGTCTCGTAGTCCACGGCCTCCACCTGGATTGCCTTCGAGACGACGCGTACGCTGCCTTCGGCCGGCAGGTCGGTGTTCTTGTCCGCTATCTTGGGGTTGGCGGTGTTGATTTCCACGTCCTGCGAGCCCATGTAGATGCCGCTGTCCTTGATCAGTGCGCCGTCGTTGCCGTAGGAGGTGAAGCTGATTTCCTTGCCAGCCAGTCCGATGCCCGCGCCGTCGTTGGTGCGCAGGTTGCCGTCGCCGTCGGTCGAGGTGAGGCTGATGTTTTCGGAGCGGAGCGAGATGAAGGTATCGGTGGTTTTCTCTTTGAACGAAGACTGCAACTGGCCTGCCGCCTCTTTCTGCTCCTTGATGCTGTTCAATTGGCGGTTCGCCTCGGCAAGGCGGGAGAGGACGTTGAAGTAACGGGTCATCGAGGTGTAGAGCGTAAATGAAACATGTTGGAACTCTTCCTGTAGTTCGTCAATGTCAAGAAAATTAGTACGGGTACTTATGTCATCTGCGTTCATGGTGTTTTTCTCTGCTATAGAATTTAATTGGGTGATGAGGGACGAAGTTTCAGACTTGGCGTTGTTCATTTCTTTTGTAAGGTCGCTGATGATTGTCTTTAAACTTTTCTCCTGATTTTCCAATTGCTCCTTCAGTGTTTCGCAGGGTTTGGTGGCATTGATGCCAATTTGACCATCGGTTGAAAGAAAAATCCCCTTGCTGCTTCTCGGTGCTCCCGTCGGAAAGAAGTCTTCTGCCGTTTCCCCTCGCAGGGTGATGCTTTGGGCTTGAGAAACGATTTCGGAAGTCGTCTTGACTACACTTTCCATTCCGTCCGAACCGGGATCTACGGCAATTTGCTGGATGCTTGCTGCCCGGCTGACAATAGTTCCGATTCCTGTCGTGCCACTTCCGACACCTTCCAGGTTGATTTCGTTAGCTCGGATGGTGACTTGTGAGCAGCCGTTCCATAAGGTCCCGCTTTTGTCCACGTTCCCGATTATGATTTCCGGAGCGGATATGATGACCCGGTTGTTGTCGCGGATATATTGTCCTTGATCCAGGCGGTTGATGATTTCTGCTTTCATTTGCTGGATTTCGCTTTTCTGTTTGCGGATTTCTTCCAGATCTTTTTCCACGCTCTTTTGGAAATCTTCTAAAGCGGTTTGCCAGTTAGTGAATTGTGCTGCTATAATATCCATATGCTGTTTTTTTTTAATCTACTTTGTCAATAAGAAATTCTTTAATTCTTGAAGTTTTATTCTGTTTTCATAATTCTGCTGGTAATCTTCTATACCATTATTTGTAAAATGTAGAATTTTCCCCTTTTCTTTTGAAAAAAGAATTTCTCCCCCCTGAGTATTATCCCATGTATATTGATCCATTAATTCGTAAATGTTATAGGCCTTCATGGCAGTGTCCCCAAATGATTTCCTGCCTTTCCAATTTCCTTCTGGTAGTGTAAAGGCAATTCCATTAACGTAATTTTGCCACTGTCGATTATCAGAGAAAACTGCACCTTGTTGTGGGGCTATATTTTGGAAGGTTATATATTGGGACGCAAGATTCGTAGTTGCTTCTACTAATATTTTAGACAAGATATTTCGTCTTGCTCCTACATCTATTGTTTTTCCCTCTATTGTTTGTGCTGGGTCGTTTGCTATATTGTTTTGTTGATTATTATGGATGCTTACGGGATTTATAATATGATCTTCAATCTCCGTTCGTATTGTTTGATCAATAAAACTCCTGTATTTGTCAGGTACTCTTATCCTAATTGTCCTGTCCCAGACACTACCAGGTTCAGAGTATGTGATGGTATCGTATAAAATTTTACCTAAATCGTTTAGTTGGGATATTTCTTGATTGATTTGTGCATCTAAATTTAAGCCGTTCACATCTATATTATTATATTGTGTTCCCGCTATTGCTTCGTTTATAACCGTGTCTGCGTTTTTTAAATTTAGTGCATTCAGCTGTTGATTTTGAATTAGATTATTATGCAATCTATTATAATTAGTTTTGAATTCTACGATGAGTTTAGAGGCATTTTTGTGTTTTTTAAATAGATCTTCAATAAAGCTATTTATGGTTGTGACAGCCTGATATACATCATCAGTAATGAAATATTCTGATAAAATTTCTTTTCCATGGTGTGAGAATGCGCTTCCAAACCCTGTGGCAGCGAAATCCAGTGCTTCCCCTTTCTTGCTCCAGCGGTACTTGATGACATTTCTTCCTAATATATCTGCTTTCCCTTTACCTGCTTCAATGCATAAGTATCGGTGGGACTTGATAAGCATTGTACCACCAATCGGGCGTAAGAAAGTTTCCATGATGGTTCGTATCAGCTTCATGTCAATAGGCTGAAGTAGTGTTCCTAATAGCAACTTTCCGTAAAGTTGCTCAATCGCCATATCTTTATTTGTTTCGTTATCTTCACCAAAAGGCCAAAAAGCTGAATCAATATTGTTTCCGGAGGAAATGGACAGGTTATTACCTGCCACGATATCGATGTTCTTCCCTTCGATGCGGACATTCCCGTTGGGCGCACTGATGGTGATGCCCGTAAAGGCATTGATATCTACTTTGCCCAAAGGGCTGTCGATGGAGATGGCACGTTTGTCCGACGACATGGATATGGAGTAGAGCCCGTGTTCGTCTGTAAGCTCGATGCCTCCCATCGCTTTCTTGTTGTAGTCCGGAAGATCTTCTTTAAAAACAGTTGGAACAAAACTACTAAGAGTTTTCCACGTGGGGATGAGTCCATTGAAGACATTCGTAGAGGCAGGAGGGTCGGAAAAGATGATGGAATGACCGTTTACGGACGAAATGACACGAGCTTTGTCCCGTTTGAAAGCGTATGGAACCGTTGATTCATCTTCTTCTGCAGCTCTTGTATAGAGCATGCCTTCTACGTAAGGCTTCTCAATATTCCCGTTCTCGTAGTTGATAATGGCTTCGTCGCCTATCTGAGGAAGGAAGTTGAAGCCGCTGCCGTCCGAAGCCATGGGCAGGGCAATGCGGATCCATGGTGTAGGATCTTCCGTTTGGCCTTGCCACGGATAGCGTACCCTTACACGGTTCATTTTCAAGGGGTCCGTATTGTGCGTGATGAAGGCCCGTTGGGCTTTGGCCTCACGGATGGAACTGACTGGAGCGGCAGGGGGAAATACGAACTTTTCCTCCTTGTATGGGATGGCCTCGATGTCGAGGGCCTCTGCACCGCTGTTGACGCAGCCGTTCATCTGGACAACAATGTATTTTTCTCCGTCCAGCTCTATCAGGCTTCCCAGCGCGAGAGGGTAGAAATGGTCTCCCAATGCAATTTGGATGCGTGACCGTTCGTTTGCTTCTATGCCCTTGCGGACGGCTTCATAAAATTCCAGACTGAAGGTGACGTAGCTGTTCAATGCGGTATTTTTGTTAACCTCTGATGTACTGAACGGATGGATGCGGCCGTTGTTTTTTCTTTCTTCTTTGTAAATATCATTTTTATTGTTGAAATATTCTTTTTCATAGTCGTTATTAGTCGCTACAGCCGAGTTTTTACTGCTCGCACTGGTCGCTCCTGTACTGAATGCTACATTTGTGATAGCCTCTACCATATTGGCCGAATTAACAATATCCGTAAAAACGTTGATAAGGTAACATCCTGGCCACAGGGCAAAATCTTTCCATTTGGTGTATTTATCTTTAGGAGGAAGGGAAACCAAGTTTTCATCGGAAGCCAAGTGGGAATCCTGAAGCTGTAGGTCGTCCTTTGAAATCTCATAATTGCTTCTATTTACAGTAGCCGTTGCTGTTTCATCCGTAGTTTTTTGTGAATCCTTATCGTGTTTTTTGTAGGTTATTGTTATCTTTTCTCCATTATCTTCAATTGAATACTCTTTTCCATACTCCTTCTGTAGCTTTTCTTCGTCAAGTGGCAATAACGAGGGAAAACGTCTTATGTGATTCTCCGTGAGTGGATAATTATGATGGCTGCTTACGATGTAGTTTTCTTTCCAAGCAGTAGCTGTTTCATCAGAAAAATTAACGGAAACATACTCCGTAATGGGTGTTATGTCATCTTGTTCTTTACTATCCTTATCTTTTTTAGTCTTTTTTTTCCACCCGATATTGAAATATCCGTCCTCGTAATAGAGAAATTCTCCGCATCGGTTGCTGACTCTGACCAGAAAATCGAAGAAACTTTCGTTGTATTGCACGAGGTAGGGCTGGATAAATTCTTTATCATTATAGTATAGATAGCGAGGATTTTTGTTAAATTGAGATTTTGTCCCATCATTGATAATAGAGTTTAATTTCTTTATTTCGCTATCAAGTTCTTGTATTCTTATACTTATATTTTGAGACAATGCCTCCTTTTCATTAAGCGTCTTTTGCAGTTTCTCTTTTGTGTTTTCGTTTGTCTCTTTGTTTATCTTATCGTTGAGGTCGTTTATTTCTTTATTAATTTCCTTTTGTTTTTCCTCGAGGTTTGCCTTCTCTGCTTCCCGTTCCTTCTTCAAACTTTGAGCATTCTCTATTGTCAGTTGTTCATCTATTGTTTCAGGAAGGTTATTGGGCCAAAGATCTTTGTTCAAAAAAATGTCTTGAGTGAATTTTTTACCTGTATAGGCTTTGCAATACGTATCCAGTGTAAGGAACTTAAACGGGTCGTAGGCTTGGAACGTAGCATAATAAACGTTCCCTTTTTTCTCGATTTGTATCCCGAAAATATAATAGTCTTTTGCAATGCTGCTACTCTTGTTATCAGCTTGGGCTGTTAATTCGATTTTTTTTCCTTTGAATGTGCTGCAAATAGCATTGACACCGCTACATCCTGTAATTTGCAACTTGAAGATAAGTTCTCCCGGCTTGTAAATAGCTTTCGAGTAGCTCAAATCTTGGAGCGTGCAAATCCATGTTCTATTTTCTGTATGAATAGTACATGTGGACTTTTCTCCGTTTGAGTTGTAGCTTATGCTAATGTATTTCTTGTTTATGATTTGTGGAATATCGTAGATTGTTAAAGTATAGGAAGCCATGATGTTCTACTGTTAAGATTAGAAATTGATATACAGTTCCTTTTGATAGCTGTCGCTACCGATGTAGGTAATTGATTTGGTCAACAGTCTGATGCCGGTCATCATCAAGTTGACATTTTCTTCTTCCTCTTCGGAAAAGAAGGGTGAAGTTTCAGGATGAGAAGCATCAAAGACTTCGTCTACACTGATGACGTAGCCAGTTACGACCAGTCCGCTGTCGTAGTCGCTCAATGTGTTTTCTCCTTCGTCTGTACGGAAGGTCGCGTTGAAAACGATCGAGAAACACGACTCTGTATGCTCGTCCAGCCGTTTGTATATTTCTTTCAGGTAACCGTCCGGTAAGGATTTGATTTGGAGTTGCAGGGTAGTAGTCTGGGTAGGGCCGTAAGGCATTCCCCTGTCATTCCTTTTTCTGGCACATTCATAATGGAATTGTTGCAGCGTGAAGCCTTGCTCTCTTTTGACTTTGGTTTCACGGATGTCGTCGAAATAAAGAGAGGCTTTCTGGTTATTTGAGATGTTTTGCATAGAAGGTCTTAATTTGAGGGTTTGCTTTATTGGAATTCAGTCTCGTCAATCTCCAGTTTCTTCACCATAATGCCCAGTTTGAGCTGATGGCGGTTGGTGTCGCTGATATTATAGATTTCGTCAATCGAAAAGCATTTGGCATCCTCAAACTTGAAGGTTCGTGTCGTTATGTCGTATTTGGCAGACTGGTTGGTCAGATCGACTACGACTTTGCCGGACAATGAAGTCTGGTCGATGTACCATTCAAATAGCATGAGGTCGTTTTTGCCGGGAGCGATAACCGACAGGATAAGCTGGTCGCACCGCGGATTATCGTCGGGGGTGTAGGAATTGTGATGTCTTGATACTTTGACCTCGCATTGGACTACCCGATACGTGTTGGTATAGGTGCCTGAGGCGTTATCCCCCAAATATAGGTTTGCAAATAAGGACATAACGGGATGTTTATTACTTTGTGTCTTTTAACTTTATCTCCCCGACAAAAAATGTCGGGGAGGTGATAAGGTGCCGGCGGATGGCGGCTATAAGCTTTATTTCCAAGGGTTCTGGAAATCAACGGGACCATTCTTCAGTTCCTGGCAAACGATTTGCAGTTGCTCGAAGTGTTCCTCGCCATCTTCCCATTTTTCCAGATAGTGCACGCAATAGCATCCTGTGCCTTCCAGTTCCTTCATCGTAGAACCGTCGATGGTGTTGTAGAAGGTAATCTTGATATCACGTGGATCGTTGGGTGACAGCATCCATTGCAACAACTGGTTGTTGCCGTCGTTCATAGCTTTGACACGGATGTCAATACGGCCACCTCTGGGGATACCGGAGATTTGGCCTTCACGGTCGGTCGTCTGTGAGAAAGTGTAGTCGATCATCATGACTTCACGGGTCTCGAAATCTTTTACCGATAATTGTACCGGGGTTATGTTTTCTGCCATAGTGTTTCTGTTTTTTTAGTTAGACATCATGTTCCGAACTTAAGCCCAGTCGTTTTCAAAAACAACAGACTCGAATTCAATCTTTTGACAGGTGATTTCGATTTCCTCGAAATGACCTTTCTTGTCTTCCCATTTTTCCTCGAAGTTTACGCAATAACCGTTGGTGAACTTGATCGTCTTCATGTTCTTGCCGGTTTTTGTTTCCAGGAAAGTGATTACACCGTTTTTGGGCAGGTTACGTTCGATCATCCATGCCAACAAATCGGGAGTACCGTCATTAAGAGCTTTTACACGGATGTTGATTTTACCACCACGGGGAATACCCGACATCTGGCCTTCTACGTCAGTAGCCTGGTCAAATTCGTATTTAACCATCATGACTTCGCGTTCCTTATAGCCGTCAACTTCTAATTTTACAGGTGTCTTTGCCATAATCTTACGTTTTTAAAGTATTGAGTTTATAGAATAAAATTGGATTTATGCCATTTGAGCATCCTTGTCTTTCTTGTCTGCAGAAACTTTGATAATGAAATTTTTGGCCGAATAGAAAGGAGTCAGGCTGATGTCGCATGTGATACGTTTGGTTACCGGATCCTGTGTCGGCTCTTTGATTTCATAATTCTGGAACAAGTTGCCGTACCCCTTGTAGTCGTTCAGGAAGGCCTGGATTTTTGCTTTCAAGTTTTTGGGAGAGTTATAGGGATCCCAGTTCTCGAGAGCTACTTCGTGTACGTAGTTCATCAGTACTTTCTTGACCCAGTCGAATACGCGGACGATGGGGTATTCTTTCATGGCGGTGTTGTCGCCGTTGTAGAGGGTTGTATTGTTGAAAGCCATTACACGTCCTTCAGAGTATACCATTGGAATGACTTGATTGTCCATCAGGGCAGCTATCTCAGACTTCAGCAAGTCCAGTTTGACTCCCTTGACACCGTCGAGCGTACCGTATTTCTTACCACCGGCTCCCTGGGCCATGTTGGCACTTTCGTCATACAGCTTTCCTGCCAATGCGCCTGAACTGCAGATATAGAATGCAGGGCTTTCTTTTTCGTCTTCAGACAGCTTTTCGGAGTCGCGTCCAACAAGCCAGTTTGCGGTCATAATAACGTTTTGCAGTTCGATGTCGCTGTCGCGGTAGCCTTCTGTGTTGGCTTGCAAGTCGTCAAAAGAATATTCGTCGGCATGGTCTGTGATCAACATGACTTTGTATTTGAAGGCTATTTTGGCCCATTGCAACAAAGTTGGTTTGTCTTGGAATACATTGCCGGGAACAACCATCAAGCTGTAGCAATCTTTCAGGCTCAGACGGTCGAAACCGTTGCGTAGCAAGGTATCTACTTCTTGAGCAAATCCTGAATCGCTGTCGGCAATATCGTCTTTGTATACATTGATGATACGCAGATTTTTCACTTTGTCTGTATTGGCGTTCTTGAAGAAGCTGTCAAGAGCTCGATAAGAACGTTCCAAATTGGCTGTTGCATAGAGAGCGTCCGTGATACCCTGGCTAAGAACTTTGGTGTACTTATCTTCTTTGGCTTTGCAGGCGTCTACAAACTCGGACGCGCTTTCGTGGCCTTCGTTGAGTATCTCGAGCCAGCCTTTAATGTCGTTTATCAGGTTTTCCCGTTTATCCTTAAAACGTTTGTCTGACAAGAATACGGCTTTTGCAGCCTTGCGCGCAGGGTTCAGGTTGTCTGCATCGGGCATAAAACCACGGATGGCATTGAAGCCTCCGAATGCAGATAATAGTTGGGATACATCTTTAGACTGGGCCGGTTGCTGGGGCTGTTTTACTTCGCCGGCACCTTGTGATGCGCTATTGCTTTTTTGTAATTCTGCTTCTGGCATATTATTGATTATTTAGTGGTTTATTTATTATTTTCCAATTCTTCCAGCATGGCTTGCAGCATCTCTTTCAGTTCTTCTTTAGCAGTACTGTCTTTCAAGATGTCTCTCAGCTTTCTGTTTTGTTCGATACTTTTGCGGATTTTGCTGTTGGTGTCGATTTTCTTTTTTACACTTGAGAGGAACTGACTGTTTTCAACAAGTCTGCCTTTTCCTCCCTGGGCTTCAAAGTCACGAAGTTCACTGAAATGGAGTACTTCATTTACCGAACCACCTTCTTCGTCCACAAAGTCGACTTCGACGGACGGTTTGAAGTGGGCAAATGCGTCGTTGATGTTTTGGATATCTTCTACAAACTCCGGATTGCCCGGTTCTACGTCTGATGTGTATTGGTCGATCATCAACGTTTTGTTGTTGTCAATGGGGGTGACTTTTGCATTGGATTCTTCATCTGGAGCCATCGAGATGAAATTCTCTTTCATTGCCATAAGATTCTCGTTTTTTAGGGTTATTATTTATAGGATTTATACATTCAACTAATATTAGAGTGTTATAAACTCCGGTTTTCCTTCTTTCATCCGGACTTCAACGGTATCTCCTGATTTGATTTTGCCGGAAATGATCAGCTTGGATAGCGGGTGTCTGAGCTCCTTGCGTATGATACCAATAACGGGGCGTGCACCATATTGTGGGTTGAATCCCATCATAGCGATATCTCGTTTGGTTTCTTGACTGATATTGAGTTTGATATCTTGCTCTTCCAATAACTTTAGCAGTCCCTTCAGGTGTATGTCGAAAATACGTGTAACGGTTTCTTCTGTAATCGGTGAGAAGGGAACGATTTCCGTCAGACGTCCCAGGAATTCGGGCCTGAAATAGTTTTGCATGATGTCCATCAGGTCGTTGTTCTGAGGGATGGTTCCTTTGTTGAACGAGTCAACGATAAATTGGCTGCCGATATTGGAGGTGAACAGAAGCAAGGCGTTTGAAAAATCGCCTACACGGCCCAGACGGTCATGCAGCTTGCCTTCATCCAAAATCTGGAGGAATAAATCAAACACAGACTTGTGAGCTTTCTCGATTTCGTCAAATAGTACTACGGAATAAGGCTTTTGGCGGATTTTATTTACCAAAAGACCACCTTCTTCATAACCAACGTATCCCGGAGGTGCTCCGTAAAGTAATGCGACGGAATGTTCTTCCTTGAATTCTGACATATCGAAACGGATAAGGGCGGATTCGTCTTCGAACAGGAATGCTGCCAATGCTTTGGACAATTCAGTCTTACCGGTTCCGGTTGGACCAAGGAAGAAGAAGGAACCCATGGGTTGTCCTTTCTTGTTCAGACCTGAACGAGATTCAAATACGGCGTCGAGCACGATTTTAACTGCATGATCTTGTCCGACTACCCGCTTCTTCAGCGTAGCTTCCGCATTGATGAGGCGGTCTCGTTCTTTTGATTGGACTTTACCCAAAGGAATGCCAGTCTGTTTGGCTACTACAGCGAATAGGTCTGAACTGTCAAGTTCAGTACGTTTTTGCTGACACATCTGAGCGAGCTGGTCAAGAACTTTTTTCAAGTAATCAATTCGTTCCTGAGCAGTAGCTATTTTGCTGAATTCGATGTCTGCATCTAGTTGTGCCATCAAAATACAACTGATCTGGTTGACCAGCTTGTAGTGCAGCCATTCCAGCTCGGTCATCATCTGGCCGTTCTCCTTGGTGCCGATCTGCTCCGTCAGTTGCGTCAGCTCGGCCTGCAGGCTGGCTATGTCGTTGGCCGACATGTCGTTCATGGTCTTTACCAATGCCATCGTGCGGTCTATCAAGTCGAAGGCGGAATCTGGTAAGGCTTTCTCTGTCAGATAACGTTTGGCCAGTCGGATGGCATCTACCATGACTGGTTCGTCCACGTTCAGGTGATGGTATTCGGAATAGGTGCCTAAAGCTCCTTTCAGAATACGGAGACACAGGTCGGCATTAGGCTCTTCAAGCGTAATCTTTTCGAGCTTGGTGACGAACTCCTTGTCTGTTTCGATATTCTTGGTATATCCGTCAATGGACGAGGTACAGAGTAGCAGAAGATTGCCTTTGTTCAATTCCTGTTTTAAGATGGAAGAAGCTCCATACAGGCTATTTTGTTTGTCAAATAGCTTGTCTATAGACTCGATAATTAAAATTGCATTGGGTTGTTCTTTGATTTCCCGTAACAGGTTTTTGAAGCGGTCTTCCAGCTCTCCTTTATAAGATGCGTCTGCGCCAATGCTGGCCAAATCCAGTTCGTAGGCGGCAGCATTACTTAGGAATGACGGTACATGTCCATCAAATAGTTGGCGGACAAATGCGTTGATGAGGGATGTCTTTCCTACTCCAGATTCGCCTGTAATTAACAGATTGGACTTGGTTTTGCGTCCCAATATTTCGAAAATAACTGATATTTCGTTTTCAAATCCTATCACGATGGGTAGTTTCCCGGACTTAGCTTCATTAATCTTATCTATGCAATATTTGCTGATAAGTCCATTTTCTTTGCTCGAAGAAGTTTGTCCGGCTCTACTACCTGTTTCACTTGTATTTGTAGCATGTGCGGAAACTCCTATTTTGTTTTGAATTTCGGAAACGGTAAGGGGTAATGTTTTCAATTGTTCGAATGTGAAGCCAACGCCAGGCGTAACTAACGATGCTAGTATACAGGCAGGTTCGCATTCTGCAAATCCGAATTTCTCTTTATACTCTTCAGCTTCTTCCATGACGGTTATAGCTTCTTTGGAGTAGTCCAAATCTCTTTGTGGTCTGGCTGCCCGTGGTGAAAGCTGCATTTGTATATCGGCCCATTCTTGCAGATAATAATAATCTTTATCGAGATCTGTCTCGATAAAATGAACTAAACCTACACTTTTGTGTAATATGGCTTTAAACAAATGAGAGGGATAGATTGCGTCGCTACAATATTCCTCGGCGAAAGATTTCGCAATGTCCTTGATGTTGCTCATCGTTTTGATATTTTGAAGGTTCTATGGCTACTTGTCGTAAAAAACATTTTCGCAAATATAAGAAAAAAAAGAAATATTTTGGGTGTTGGCGACCTTTTTTAGCCAAAAGAAGTGAGGAAATAAAAAAAGACCGCCAAGTGTGGAAGCCACTCAACAGTCTGAATTTTTTGTGGTAGCGGGACCCGGGATTGAACCGGGGACCTCATGATTATGA
>OLZZ01000816.1_pt1 | contig 12343 bp, 9 predicted proteins | sample 1673571 | NCBI WGS metagenome assembly OLZZ01 (sample SAMEA103958115, study PRJEB25191) | human gut metagenome | biome: human-associated habitat [ENVO:00009003]; feature: intestine environment [ENVO:2100002]; material: feces | place: Germany | collected 2013/2015 | reverse complement strand
CGCATTACATTGAAGAGATTTCCGACCGCGAGACGCTGGTGAAGAAGGTTCACATCGTGCCGCTGGAAGTCATTGTGCGCAATATCGCCGCCGGTTCGCTGTCCAAGCGCCTCGGTCTGCCCGAAGGCACGAAACTCAAGCAGACTGTGCTGGAGTACTGCTACAAGGACGACGAGCTGGGCGACCCGATGGTCAACGAGTACCATATTATGGCGATGGGCTGGGTCTCCAAGCCGGTGCTCGACCAGATTGCCGCCTATGCCCTGCGCATCAACGAGCTGCTGACGGCGTATTTGAAGGAAGTCAACATTGAGCTGATTGACTTCAAGCTGGAGTTTGGCATCACGAATGACGGTCAGCTGGTGCTGGCGGACGAAATCAGCCCGGACACCTGCCGCTTCTGGGATACCCGCACGGGCGAAAAGCTGGATAAAGACCGCTTCCGCCGCGATTTGGGCAACGTGGAAGACGCTTACATCGAAATCCGCAAGCGCCTGATGGGCGAATAAGAATATCTGCACCCCGGATGGCAATCGACTGTCCGGGGCGCTTGTGTGGTAATCAAACACTGGTCAGCATGAAGGAGCAATGAAGATGAACAAGCTGGAGTCAGCCTGCTATCTTGCGGAGGGGGACGAAGCGCCGTTTGACAAGCTGCACGAGGAGTGCGGCGTGTTCGGCATTTACCGCGCGGATTCCGCCAACAAGAGCGTCGTCGCGGAGACGTATCATGCGCTGTATGCCTTGCAGCACCGCGGTCAGGAGAGCTGCGGCATTGTCGTCAACGATGATGGCGTGATGAAGGCGCACAAGGACAACGGACTGGTGACGGAGGTGTTCACGCGCGACGCGCTGAGCAAAATCCACGAGGGAACGATGGCGGTCGGCCACTGCCGCTATGGTACAACGGGGATGCACAGCCGTTCCAATGCCCAGCCGCTGCTGATTAACCATCAAAAAGGCGCGATGGCGCTGGCGCACAACGGAAATCTGACCAACGCGGCGGAGCTTCGCGAACAGCTGGAGAAGAATGGCGCGATTTTCCACTGCACGTCGGATACCGAGGTGATTGCCTACATTATCACGCAGGAGCGCCTGAAGTGCGGTTCGATTGAACAGGCGGTTTTGAATGCGATGCAGGTCATCAAGGGCGCGTATTCGCTCGTCGTCATGAGTCCGACGAAGCTGATTGCCTGCCGCGACCCGCATGGCTTCCGCCCGCTGTGCATGGGCAGAATCGGCGACGATGTGGTGTTTGCGTCGGAGAGCTGCGCGCTGGATGCCATCGGCGCGACGTTCGAGCGCGATATTGAGGCGGGTGAAGTCGTCGTCGTCAACGAAGAGGGGATTCATTCCTATAAGATGCCCGGCGCGTGCCACGACGGCATGTGCATCTTCGAGTTCATTTATTTCGCGCGGCCCGATTCCGTCATTGACGGCAGCAGCGTCCACGAGGCGCGCATCCGGGCGGGCAGCTTCCTCGCGCTTGACCATCCGGTTCAGGCGGATGTGGTCATCGGCGTGCCGGATTCCGGGCTGGATGCCGCCATTGGGTACAGCCGCACCAGCGGGATTCCCTACGGTATCGGCTTCATCAAGAACAAGTACATCGGGCGCACATTCATCCAGCCGGGACAGAAGCAGCGGCAGGACGCCGTGCGCATCAAGCTGAATGCCATTTCCGCCACCGTCAAGGGCAAGCGCGTCGTCATGGTGGATGATTCTATCGTCCGCGGCACAACCTGCGCGCGCATTGTCCGCCTTCTGCGCGAAGCGGGCGCGACGGAAGTGCATGTACGCCTGTCCGCCCCGCCGTTCACCGACCCCTGCTTCTTCGGCACGGACGTGGACAGCAAGGAGAACCTGATTGCCGCACACCATTCGGTGGAGGAAATCGGCAAAATCATCGGCGCGGACTCCATCGGCTTTTTGTCCCTGGAGGCGTGCGACAAGCTGGCGGCGGACAGCCACTGCGGATTCTGCAAGGGCTGCTTCTGCGGCAAATACCCGGTTGACCCGCCGCTGGTGACGGAGAAAAACAAATTCGACCAGCCCATTCACGGCGGCAAGGTGCAGGACGACGACTAACGCGACAAAGGAGCAGACAACCATGATGAAGAGCGAGAGCGAAAGCTACAAGGCAGCGGGTGTTGACATTACCGCCGGTTACGCGTCGGTGGAACTGATGAAGAAGCACGTCGCGCGGACGATGACGGCGGGCTGCGTCGAGGGCATCGGCGGCTTCGGCGGCCTGTTCCGTCCGGATTTCAATGGCATGAAGGATCCGATCCTCGTTTCCGGTACGGATGGCGTCGGCACCAAGCTCAAGCTGGCGTTCCTGATGGACAAGCACGACACCATCGGCATCGACGCCGTGGCGATGTGTGTCAACGACGTTCTGGCCCAGGGAGCGGAACCGCTTGTGTTCCTTGACTATGTGGCCCAGGGAAAGACCCGTCCGGAGGTCGTAGAGGCCATCGTGGCCGGAGTCGCTGACGGATGCCGTCAGGCCGGATGCGCCCTCGTGGGCGGAGAGACCGCCGAGATGCCTGGAATGTACGAGGACGGTGAATATGACATCGCGGGCTTCACCACGGGTGTCGTGGAGAAATCCAGACTCATTGACGGCACGAAGGTCAAGGCTGGGGATGTCCTCGTTGGAATAGCCTCCACCGGAGTCCACAGCAACGGCTTCAGCCTCGTGCGCAAGATCTTCTCCGACAATAATCTGGATCTGTTCAAGGTCTATCCTGAACTGGAGTCCGACCAGCCGCTCGGCCTTGTCGCCCTGACTCCGACCAGGATCTACGTGAAGCAGGTTCTGGACGTGATCCGCAACTGCGACGTGCACGGAGTCGCCCACATCACCGGCGGCGGCTTCGACGAGAACATTCCGAGAATCCTCCGCGAAGGCCAAGGAATCGAGGTGAATGAAGGTTCCTGGACGATCCTTCCGATCTTCCGCTTCCTGGAGAAGTACGGCAACATCCCCCACAGGGAGATGTTCAACATATTCAACATGGGTGTCGGAATGGTTCTGGCTTTGGATGAGTCCGAGGCTCAGAAGGCCATCGACATACTTGCCGGCTACGGGGACAAGGCGACCGTCATCGGCCGCGTGACCGACAAACCGGGTGTGGATATTCATTTGCTTTAGTCAGTCGTGGCGGATTTTTTGTGATTTTCGCTGCAAGGAATTTGAAATAGCAGGATTTGGTTGAAATGATTAAAGCTTCAGAATTATGAAAAAATCATTTGCTAAACTGACCGCGGCCATCGGCCCGGCACTGCTCTCGATGCTCGGATTCTCCGGCTGTGAAGACAACATCTGGAGTAATCGTTGTGAGTACGGTGTGCCATCCTGTGATTTCAAGGTCGATCTGACGGTTTTGGACGAAAGCGGAAAGGGAATCAAAGGCATCCGCGTCGTTCCTTCAAAACAATTGACTTACGACAAAGACACTCTCTTCACCGACGAGAACGGAAAGGCTGTAGGTGCTTATGATGGGGTTTGGCCGATGAGTGAGGTCAAGTTCTATTTCGATGACGTTGACGGAGATGCCAACGGCTCCTTCAAGCGGGACAGTCTGACAGTCACGGCTGAGAAACTGAAAGGCGGCAGCGGCAACTGGTACGAGGGCGAGTTTGCTCTTAAAGGCACAAAGACTTTGAAGAAGAGCGAGTAACGGATGGACGGACTTTCGCTCAGAAGAAGAATCGCGCTTGACATCGCAAGGTCGATGCGCAAGTCTCAGGAGGAGGAACATCCTCTGAGGCAGCTCTTCTGGGAATGTACGCTCCGATGCAACCTCCGTTGCCAGCATTGCGGAAGCGACTGCAAGCAGGTTGCCGCCACTCCGGATATGCCGAAGGAGGACTTCTTCAAGGTGCTGGACTCCATCGCCGCCAAGACGGATCCCCACAAGGTTTTCGTCATCATCTCCGGCGGAGAGCCGACGATGCGCGCGGACTTGGAGGAATGCGGCAAAGGAATATATTCCCGTGGATTTCCGTGGGGAATGGTTACGAACGGCTTCGGGATGACGGCGGAAAGATTTTCTCGTCTCCTCGGAGCCGGTCTTCATTCTATGACTGTCAGCCTGGACGGCTTGGAGGAGAACCACGATTGGCTTCGTGGGCGTGAGGGCAGTTTCACGCGTGCCGCTGAGACGATCAGGATGGCTGTCCGGTCAGGAATAGCCTTTGATGTCGTGACGTGTGTAAATCGTAGGAACTATCCGCAACTTCCTCAGCTAAAAGAATTTTTGATTGGACTCAGACTGAAGGAATGGAGGCTTTTCTCCATATTCCCGCAAGGCCGCGCCGCTTTGAATCCGGATCTTCAGCTTCCGCCGGAGATGTTCCGTGGGATGCTGGATTTCATCAGGGAGACCAGAAAGGAGGGGAGGATCAAGGCCAGTTATGGTTGCGAAGGCTTCCTCGGCCCTTATGAGGGTGATGTGAGGGATCATTTCTATTCCTGCCAGGCCGGTGTTACTGTCGGTTCCGTGCTGGTTGACGGTTCGATCTCCGCCTGCACGAGCATCCGTTCGGACTATCACCAGGGCAACATCTACGAGGATGATTTTATGGATGTCTGGGAGCATCGCTTCCAACCTTACCGTGACCGGAGCTGGATGCGGAAAGACGACTGCGCCGACTGCAAGTACTGGAAATGGTGCGAGGGCAACGGAATGCACCTCCGTGACTCGCATGGCAAGCTGATGCTCTGTCATCTGAAAAGAATATTGGACAAATAATTTATTAACGTATATTATGCGAGCTTTAATCAGTGTTAGTGACAAGACGGGTGTCGTTGATTTCGCCCGGGAACTCGTGTCGCTCGGATGGGAAATCCTTTCCACCAGCGGCACAATGAGGATGTTGAGGGAGGCAGGTCTGCCTGTGACCAGCGTAAGTGATGTCACGGGATTCCCCGAGATCTGCGACGGCCGTGTGAAGACCCTTCATCCTAAGATCCACGGAGCCCTTCTCGCCCGCAGGGATATTCCTGATCATCTGAAACAATTAGAGGACAACGGAATCGAGAAGATCGACCTCGTCTGCGTCAACCTTTATCCGTTCCGTGAGACGATCGCCAAACCGGATGTCACGATGGAGGATGCCGTGGAGCACATCGACATCGGAGGCCCGTCAATGCTTCGCAGCGCCGCCAAGAACTGGGCCTCGGTCACAGTGGTAGTCAATCCTGAGGACTACGCCACTGTCATCTCCGAGATCAAGGCCACCGGTGACACGACCACGGAGACCCGTCTCAAACTCTCGGCCAAGGCCTACACCCACACCGCTGAATATGATAGCGCGATCGCGACCTATATGCGCGCCCAGGCCGGTCTCCCAGAGAAGCTGTTCCTTGAATATGACATCTGCCAGAATCTCCGCTACGGTGAGAACCCTCACCAGCAGGCCAAGTTCTACAAGACCCTGAAGCCGGTTCCATATTCATTGGCCACTGCCGAGCAGTTGAACGGCAAGGAGCTGTCTTACAATAATATTCAGGATGCCAACGCCGCCCTCAACATCGTCCGTGAGTTCGACGAGCCTTTCGCTGTTGGCCTCAAGCACATGAATCCGTGCGGAGCCGGCCTCGGAACCGATGTCGTGGATGCGTGGAAGAAGGTTTACGAGGGAGACAAGACCTCCATCTTCGGAGGTATCGTGGCGTTCAACCGTGAGGTCAACCTTGAGGTTGCGCAGCTGCTCAAGCCGATCTTCCTTGAAATCGTGATGGCTCCGTCATTCGCACCTGATGCCCTTGAGCTTCTCCGCGCCAAAAAGAACCTGCGTGTCCTTAAAGTGAATATGGAAGGTTCTGTCAAGGAGCAGATGCAGTGTGTCAGCGTCAACGGGGGACTTCTGGTTCAGAATCAAGACCTTGCCATCGTACCGGTGACCGCTTCGCAGACTGTGACCGAGGCTGTGCCGACCGAAGGGCAGATTGTCGATCTGAATTTTACCTGGAGGATTGTCAAGCATGTCAAGTCCAACGCCATCACCGTCGGCAAGGCCGGGATGATATATGGCGTGGGCGCCGGCCAGATGAACCGTGTGGGCTCCGCCGAGCTTGCCCTGAAGCAGGCAGCCGCCACTTTGGCCGAGGAGGAAACCTCCAGGACAGGCGTTGCCGTTGACCCTAAGGAGGCCGCTCGCAAGGCCGGTCTCGTTCTGGCTTCCGATGCGTTCTTCCCGTTCGATGACTGCGTGACCCTGGCCGCCGAGTACGGCGTGAAAGCCATCGTGCAGCCTGGCGGATCCGTCCGCGACGAGGATTCCATCAAGAAATGCGACGAGCTTGGCATCGCCATGGTCTTCACTGGAGAACGTCATTTCAAACATTAATATCATCTTCGTGGCAGATAACTGTTTGACAATCAAGCAAAATGCCATACTCGTGGTCCCGAAAACAGAACCAGGAAGATGACGATTCCGTTGAAAGTCAGCATGTTATCTGCCAAGCCTACCATTAATATTTATGCGAGTATTTCATTTCGAATCAACGAACAAGAGTGACGGCAAAACGATAATGCTGGACTCTTTCCTGACCAAGAACGTGCTGGTTGTCGGTAGCGGTGGCCGCGAGCACGCCATTGTGGACGCTTTGAGCCGCTCCAGACGTGTCGGCAAGATATTCTGCGCTCCTGGAAACGCCGGGATCGCCGCCCAGGCCGAGTGCGTCCCTCTCAAGGAGACACAGATTCCCGAACTTGTGGAGTTCGCGAAGGAACACGGTGTTGACCTGACGGTTGTGGGGCCGGAAGTCCCTCTCTCCGCCGGAATCGCCGATGCCTTCGAAAAGGCTGGATTGAGGATATTCGGACCTTCCGCCGCAGCCGCCCGCATCGAGTCCAGCAAGGATTTCGCGAAACGGTTGATGGAGAAGTACGACATTCCGACCGCCGCCTTCAAGACCTTCGACAACTACGATGATGCCATTGAATATGTCAGCAGACACACCTTCCCGATTGTCCTGAAATATGACGGGCTGGCCGCCGGCAAGGGAGTCGTCATCCCGGAGACCTTCTCCGACGCCAAGGTGGCTCTGAAGGATATGCTCCTTGACGACAAATTCGGCAAGGGCAAGGTCGTGGTCGAGGAATATCTCACCGGTCCGGAGTTCTCGTTCATGTACTTTGTGAACGGTAAGGAGGTCTTCCCTCTGGCCATCGCCCAGGATCACAAGAGAGCGTTCGAGGGAGACAAAGGGCCTAACACAGGAGGTATGGGAGCATATTCACCGGTTCCGGTCATCACCGCCGAGGATGAGGAATATGCCCTTGAGAACATTATGAAGAAGACTGCCGCCGCTATGGTCGCCGAAGGCTGCTCGTTCAAAGGGCTGCTTTACGGTGGCCTGATGAAGACTCCGTCCGGCATCAAGGTCATCGAGTTCAACTGCCGTTTCGGAGATCCTGAGACTGAGGTGGTTCTGCCTCGTCTGGAGTCAGACATCTACGACATATTCTCAGCCATCGCTGATGGTGGAATGTCGGTGAACGCTCCGGAGGGGACTGATTCCGTGGAGGGCGCAAGGCTTTCATCCGCCGAGCTTATGCCGGAGATCAAGTGGTCTTCCGAGCAGACTCTCGGCTTTGTGATGGCTTCGAAAGGCTATCCGGGCTCTTACGAGAAAGGCTTTGCGATCTCCGGTTTGGATGAGGCTTTGGCTGATCCGTCGGTCAGGATCTATCAGATGGGAACCAGGGAGGTCACAGATCCGGAATCCGGTGCCAAGTCTCTGGTGACTTCCGGTGGCCGTGTCCTGATGGTGGTCGCCTCCGGTGAAACCCTCCGCCAGGCCCGTGACAAAGCCCTCGCCGCCGTCCGTAAGATTCACTGCGACAACCTCTTCTACCGTTCCGACATCGGGCATCTTGTCCTGTAGTTATAAATCTCACCTCTTCACCGCTTGCGGTGAAAGGGTGAAAGTAAGTCCCTCCCCCGAGGGGAGGGATTTAGGGAGAGGGTAACGTGAATAGATTGTCGTGGTAGGCACTTTGAACATGAGATAAGTTTTTTCAATTAGTAATAACCTTTTAGCGAGGTACAAATGTTATGACAATATCTGGAAAAGATTTAGCGGCCAGGTTAAAGGCCCGAATGGCCGAGCAGGTGGCCACATTCCCTGCAAAATATGGCCGAGTCCCTCATTTGGTCGTGATCCTGGTGGGAGACGACCCCGGCAGCCAGACCTACGTCAGGAACAAGGCCAAGGCCTGTGACGTGGTAGGAATCAGGAACACCACAGTCAGGATGCCTGCCGACACCCCTGAGCAGGTACTCCTCGACAAGATCGCCGAGCTCAACGCTGACGACACCGTTGACGGCATCCTTGTCCAGCTTCCTCTCCCGAAGCAGATCAGCGAACCGAAAGTGATCGAGGCCATAGCCCAGTCCAAAGACGTTGACGGCTTTCACCCGCTCAACACCGCTGCCCTTTGGCAGAAGAGACCGAACTCCTCCTGCGTTGTCCCTTGCACCCCTATGGGAATCATAAGGCTTCTTGAGGATGCCAATTATGAGATTGCCGGAAAGAATGCTGTCGTGATCGGCCGCAGCCAGATCGTCGGCCTCCCGATCACCAAACTTCTCCTTGACAGGAACGCTACGGTAACAGTCTGTCATTCAAAGACGAAGAACCTTTCTGAAATCACACGTCAGGCAGACATCCTTGTTGTGGCCATAGGCCGTGCCAAGTTCGTGACCGGTGATATGGTCAAGGACGGTGCCGCCGTGATCGATGTTGGAATGGACCTTGACGAGAACGGCAAGCTTTGCGGTGATGTGGACTTCGCCTCCGTCGAGCCGAAAGCTTCTGTCATCACCCCTGTTCCTGGCGGTGTCGGTCCGATGACTATCTGCTGCCTAATGGAGAACACCATCCAGTGCTTCCTCAACAAGGTCGCTGTGCGCTGATATTCATGCCTGAACATTAATGTCAAAGAAACCAAGACAGGTTCAAGGTCTCCAGTCCTTCTATAACACTAGCGAACCAAGGCTGACAACAGTAGGCTTGGCTCGCTTTGTGTATAATAGAATACGTATTCAAGACCCTTGGTCGGGCTCCAGTGAAATTGGAGGTTACTAATATGTTCTTGTTGATGTGATCAGGGTAAAAGTTCTCAGTGTTATAAAAATTGCCTATCTTTGCCGCCACAGACATTAATTATGCGCAAGAACACTATTCAATCCATATCGGAACAGACCGGTTACTCTGTCTCCACAGTCTCGAGAGTGCTCTCAGGCAAGGCACAAAGGTCCAGAATCAGTCAGAAGGCTATTGAAATCATCAAGGCTGAGGCGAAACGTGTCAATTACACTCCGAATCTTTTGGCTCAAGGACTTAGGACCAGCAGAACCTACACGATAGGACTGACGGTGCCTGGCATTGACAACCCGTTCTTCGCCACGTTGGCGAGCACTGTGATCGAGAATCTTAAACTCGCCGGCTACCACACACTTCTGGCCGACTCGTTGGAAAATGAGAAGGATTTCGAGAGTTCCCTTATGATGTTCCGCTCAAGAAGCGTGGACGGCATAATCGCTGTTCCTGTCGGCAACACGACCGAATTGATGGACGAGATCACCGGCAACATCCCTACTGTCCTGATAGACCGTTACTTCGAGGGAACCTCCCTACCATACATCTGTACCGACAACTACGCCGGTGGCTATATGGCGACTGAATATCTCATCAACCGCGGCTGCCGCAACATCTTGTCAATCCAGGGCGTGGAGGGCTCGACCCCTTCAATGGAGCGTGTCAGAGGCTTCAAGGACGCCATCAGCGCCCACAGCGAAAAGCAAATTGAATATGCAATTGTGGGTGACGCTTTCTCTGTCGAGAATGGTTACGATCAGGTCAAGAGAATATTCAGTGATGGGGTAAGGTATGACGCTGTGTTTGCATATTCATCAACCATCCTGCTTGGTGCCATCCGCGCTTTCCGCGAGCTTGGCGTGAGGATTCCGGAGCAGGTGGGCATCATTTCTTTCGACAACAACGGTTTCCTGGACTTTTTGGATCCCGCTATCACCCGCATCGAGCAACCCCTCTCGGAGATCGGCCGCCTGGCCTCCCAGGTCCTGATCGACATCATTGAGAACAAGCATCAGGATCTCCCTCCTGTCCAGCGCCTGATCGCCCCGACCCTCATCGTCCGCGACAGCTGCTGACGACGGTCGTGGCAGACCTACCCATCGGAAGGAAGTTCATTCAGGCTGTCAGCGTAGTCCGCGGCAGCTGCTGACGACTGGAGTGGTTGGCCTACCGCAAATAAATTTCTCCCAGGCGTAATTTTGGTAACGTGCAAAATTCGTCTGGGAGAAATTATTTGCGGTCGTAGGCGTTTGTGACCTAAGTTATATGATTGCAGGCAGCAACTGAAAAAAGGCCGGCTGTGGAGCGCTTCCACAGCCGGCCTTTCATATTCATTGAAGAACTTGTTAGAGTTCGTTCATTTCCTGCTCGTACTCGTCCTTGCGGCCGACGATGATGTCCTGGAACTCCTTCTGGCCAGTACCGGCCGGAATGAGATGACCGCAGATGACGTTCTCCTTCAGACCTTCGAGATGATCGACACGAGCCCTGATGGCAGCCTCGCTGAGCACCTTGGTCGTCTCCTGGAAGGAAGCCGCCGAGATGAAGCTGTTGGTCCTGAGGGCCGCTCTGGTGATACCCTGAAGCACAAGCTTGGCTGTGGCAGGATTCGCCTCGCGGACAGCCATCATCTTTCTGCCCTGCCTTTCGAGCGAGGAGTTCTCGTTCCTCATGTCGCGGGCGTCAATGATGTCACCGACCATGCACCTTTGTGAATCTCCGGCGTCAAGAACATAATACTTTCCGAATATGTTGTCGTTGGCGTCCATGAAATCCCATTTGTCAACCAGCTCTTCCTGCAGGAACTCAGTGTCGCCAGGATTGGTGATCTGAACCTTGCGCATCATCTGGCGGACGATGATCTCAAAGTGCTTGTCGTTGATCTTCACACCCTGCAGACGGTAAACCGCCTGAACCTCGTTGACGATGTAGTCCTGAGCCTTGACAGGTCCGAGGATGTTGAGGATGTCGGTAGGGGAGATGCCACCGTCAGAAAGCCTTGTTCCGGCCTTTACGTAGTCGTTCTCCTGAACCAGGATCTGCTTGGTAAGCGGAACGAGGTAGTGCTTCTCCACACCTGACTTGTTCTTGACGATGATCTCGCGGTTTCCTCTCTTGACCTTACCCATGAGAACCTCTCCATTGATCTCCGCAAGGATAGCAGGTGATGATGGAGTTCTGGCCTCGAACAGTTCGGTGACTCTTGGAAGACCTCCGGTGATGTCGCTTGACTTACCGATGGCGCGAGGAATCTTGATGATCACGTCACCGACATTGACCTTGTCTCCGTTGTTGGCGATAAGGTGGGCGCCGACAGGAAGGTTGTACTGCCTGATCTGGTTGCCTTCGTCGTCGAGGATGAGGATTGAAGGGTTCTTTGTCTTGTCCCTGGACTCAATGATGACCTTGTCCTTGTTGACGGCGAATTCATCGGCTGCCTCCTCACGGAATGTGACACCTTCGATCAGGTTGTCGAACTGAACCTTACCGGCGGTCTCCACAATCGTGATGGCGTTGTAAGGATCCCACTCGCAGAGCAGGTCGCCGTTCTTGATTGTGTCTCCGTCCTTGAAGTACAGTTTTGAACCGTATGGAACGTCATAGTGTGAGTAGGTGATGCCTGTGTTCTCGTCGATGATGCTGACCTCGGTCATACGGCTGACGACAATCTCCTGTACAGAACCGTCTTCACTGGAAAGCTTTGTAAGAATTTCATCTAACTGATGAAAACCCTGATCAATATCAAATTTCTTCTTTGCCATAATAAACTTCCTCTTTCTTACTTCCCTTTTTCATCCATTGTTCTGATCTGTTTTGCCATTGCAAGGATCGTTCCATCTGAAATCGTTAAGGAAATCTGATCTCCCTCTTTCACTTTGTGAACGCTTGTAACTGGCTCACCATTCTGATCTTCTAAATATCCAAATCCATTGATCAATTTCGCTGTTGGTGATAACCCATGAAGTTCTTTTGCGTACAATTCCAGTTTGTACTTATACCCTGTCATCTTATTCTTCATCACTTGCTGAATCTGTTCTTCTAATTCTGACAAACGCATCTTCTGTTCCTGAAGTTGAAATCGTGGATCATAATTTGCAATGGTAATCTGATACTTCTGCAATTTCATCTGATAACGCCGGATGATCTGTTTTAACAACGCAGCCATTGTATATTCTCTGTTTGCGATTCCTTCCATCACTTCTGTGATATCTGGAACTGCAAGTT
>OLZZ01000813.1_pt1 | contig 12359 bp, 10 predicted proteins | sample 1673571 | NCBI WGS metagenome assembly OLZZ01 (sample SAMEA103958115, study PRJEB25191) | human gut metagenome | biome: human-associated habitat [ENVO:00009003]; feature: intestine environment [ENVO:2100002]; material: feces | place: Germany | collected 2013/2015 | reverse complement strand
GTCTCGCAGACCGCTGCGCCAAAAATTTCTCCCTGTTTCGGCCGCAGGCCGCGGTCGAAATTTTAGCCCTTAACAGCACCCATTGCGATGCCCTTGGTGAAGTACTTCTGGAAAATGAGGAAGATGATGATGATAGGCACAGCAGCCAGTGCGGCACCTGCCATGATCAGGCCAAAGTCGGTGCTGTTCTCAGCCTGCAGCTTTGCAATGCCCAGAGAAATGGTCAGGTTGCTGGTGCTGGACAGCATGATCAACTGCATGAAGTAGTCGTTCCAGCTGTTGATGAAGGTGAAGATGGCCAGTGCACCGATGCCCGGCTTGACCATGGGCAGCACGATGTCGATAAAGGTCTTGGCCTCGCTTGCGCCGTCGATGCGGGCTGCTTCCAGCATCTCAGTGGGGATGCCCTCACTGAACTGCTTCATCAGGAACACGCCAAAGGGCCAACCCACGATGGGGAAGATGACGGCCCAGATGGTGTTGTACAGATTCAAAGAGCTCATTTCGCGCAGCAGGGGGATCAGGATGACCTGCTTGGGCAGAGCCATTGCACACACGATAAGAGTGAACAGCAGCTTGCGGCCTACAAAGCGCTTTTTTGCCAGTGCATAGCCGGCCATGGCGGCGGTGATGCAGGTGAGGATCATGGACATGACGGCCATGAACACGGTGTTGATCATCCAGCGGATGGCAGCGGGAGCGGTGGGGCCTACCGAGAAGTAGATGGGCTCGCCGTTAGCGCTGAACTTGGAGCCAAAGGGCACAGCCAGCTGCCACAGCGGGGCGCTCTTGCCGGAGAACAGCTTCTGATAGTTGGTCAGCACCCACTGGCTGGGCCACCATTCGGGGGTGGTGGCGTTGATGGCGGCACCGGTCTTGAAGGAACCGGTGATGATCCAGTACAGCGGGAAGGCGAACAGCACCGCGACGATGCTGATGAGGATCAGCGTCAGGATCATGTAGGCGCTCATCTTCTTGAGCTTGCTGGGGTGACGCTTCAACGGTTTTTGCTTTTTTGCAGCGGCATTTGCACTCATTGTCCGGCACCTCCTTTAATTATCCTGGTTGCCCAGCTTGAACTGAACAGCCGACAGAATGGCGATGATGACTGCCAGCACCACACCCATTGCGTTGCCGTAGCCGTAGCGGTACAGCTTGAAGGCGGTGTAGTAGATGTAGTACATGATGGTATCGGTGCTGTGGTTGGGGCCGCCGGAAGTCAGCAGCTGGATCAGCGCAAAGCACTGGAAGGAGTTGATGGTGGTAATGACCAGAATGTACAGGGTGGTGGGCATGATGGCGGGCCACTTGATCTTCCAGAAGCACTGGAAATCGGTGGCACCGTCTACTTCTGCGGCTTCCACGATGGACTGGTCCACATTGCCCAGAGCGGAAACGTACAGCACGATGGGCTGGCCCACAGAGGTGGTGAGCAGGATCAGGATGATGCAGCCCAGAGCAAAGCGCTCATCGCCCAGCCAGTTGATGTTCTTGTCAATGAGGCCCAGAGTCTTGCCCAGATAGTTAAAGATGCCGTAGTAGTTGTTGTACATCCACTTCCACACCACGGTAACGGCCACGGAGCCGGTGACAACGGGCAGGTAGAACACGCAGCGGAAGAGGCTGGTGGCCCACTCGGGCAGGTCTACGATGGCAGAGGAGACCCACAGCGAGAAGGCGCAGGTGACGGGCACCGACACCACCACGATGATGAAGGTGTTCTTTAAGGCACCCAGAAAGATGGGGTCTGTGAACAGTTCCTTATAGTTTGCAAGCCCCACAAAGATGTCGGCACGGTTCATGGTGGAATCGAAGAAGCTGGTCACCACGCACAGCACCATGGGATAGATGACGAAGCCCAGGAAGAAGATCAGGCTGGGCAGCAGGAAACAGTAGGAGGCAAAGGTCTCGCGCCGTACCAGCGCACTGCTGCGCTTGGGCTCTTTGATCGCCGTTTTTGCAGCCAAAAGAATCACCGTTCCTTTCCGGTCGAGATGTTATTTTGCATTTTTTACAAACAAAGCCCCTCCCTCGTCGGGATCTTCGAGGAAGGGGCGAAGAATCAGTAATTATCTGCCCCCGGCAGAGTGGATGGGCTTATGCCTGAGCAGCTGCGTTTGCGTTATCAACAAAGGTCTTGACGGCAGATTCAACGTCCTCACCGGAACCGACGCGCTGCAGCATGTTCCACCACTCGGTACGAGCAGTTGCCCAGCCCGGAGTGATCTGGTAGTAGTCGCCCAGATAAGCCATGAACTTGCTGTACTCGCTCATGATCTCGTTGTCGGCGTAGATATCGCCCACGCTGGTACGAACCGGGAAGTAGGTGGAAGCCAGCACGCTGTCCTTGACCTGATCGGGGTCGGCCGCGATGAAGTCGATGAAGGTCTTGGCTGCTTCGATCTTGGTCTCGTCGCCGTTATCAAAGATGCCGAAGCCCCAGATGCCGCCGCACAGCTTCGGGTCGCCGCTTTCGGTGGGGAAGGCCATGGGGAAGATCTCGTCGCCATCGTTGGTCAGACCGGCGTCGTTGTTGTCGCTGTTGGCCTGCTGTGCAATGTTCCAGCAGAAAGCCATCTGCAGGGTGCCGTTGCGGAACAGGGTGATCTCCTCGCCGCCGTTGATGGAAGCATCAAAGTTCACGCCCTTGGCATCGTACAGAGCCTGGATGGCCTTGATGTTCTCGGCGGAGTCGGCAGTGTACTTGGTGTGGGCTGCATCGGTAAAGGTGCCGCCGTACATGTTGTTGATGATGGCGCGGGTGCCCTGGTCGCCGCCCTGGCCGCTGCAGTAGATGGCTGCCACGTTCTCGTAGCCGCCCTTGTACAGTGCGTCCACAGTCTTGAGGAAGCCGTCGGTGCTCCAGGTGTGCTTGTCGGTATCAATGTACTGGTCAGCGCCCACTTCCTTGACCTTGGTCATGTTCACGGCCATGCAGTGTGCGGTCATGCACAGGGGGTACTCGTAGTAGTTGCCGGCGGTATCCTTGCAGGCAGACTCAACGGACTCGTAGATGTCCTTCTTGGCATCGTCGGTCCACAGGTCGTTCAGCGGAGCCATGACGCCCTTTGCGCCCCAGTTTGCAACCAGACGCTCGGGACCTTCCATGATCAGGTCGGGTGCGCTGCCGCCCTCGATGGCGGTGTTCACCTGATCGTCGCCGTTGGTGTAGTCCAGATACTCCACAGTGACCTTGATGTCAGGATACTTGGCGTTGAAGCTGGAAACGAGGTTCTGAACGGTCTCGTCATTGCCCCAGCCGCCGATGGGGTATGTCCACAGCTTGATGCTGGTGGAAGAAGCGGCTGCGCCTGCAGCGGAGCTTGCGGGTGCAGAAGAAGCAGTGGTGGTAGAGCTGGAAGAACCGCCGCAGGCGGCCAGAGCGCCGGCTGCTCCCAGAATGCCAGCGGCCTTCAGGAACGAACGGCGGGAAATGCAGTTTTTCATAGTAGTTTCTCCTTCGCATTCAAGATGCTTCACGTTGATGGCGGCCTGCCGTGCCAGCGGCCGCTCTTGATGGCTCCATTATAGAAAAATATTTTCATTTTGTCCATTCACGGGTTTCATAAATTTTCAGAACGGCAATATGCATGATGCACAAAAATGTGGGATATATGATAAAATGCAAAGAAAACTCCCTTTACTCTCCTGAATTTATTACAAAATGGTACAAACCTATCATTTCTGTAGTGAAAAAGAATTTCCAAACAAAAATGTAAAATTGAAAATGTTTTTCACAAAATGGCCTGTTTTTCCATCAAAACTGTGTGCTCTGCACAGAACTGCAGGCCAAAATGTGGGCAATGCGTCTCTTGCGAAGCGGGGGTGATTCTTTTATACTTTTTATAGAAGGTGAATGAAACGGTCGGCAGCGGTTCCGGGTCTGTGGACTGCTGCGCCGGAAAAGAGGAAAAAGAAAAAATGGCAACGAATTTTTGGGAGCTGCTGCAGCAGCATCAAGGCGACCTGACAAAATCGGGCCGCACCGTGGCAGAGTACCTCCTGCAGCATGCGGGGGAAGCGCAGTACCTGTCCATTTCCTCATTGGCAAAGGAATGCTGCGTGGCAGAGGCCACCGTGTTCCGCTTCTGCCGGGCGCTGGGGTTTGAGGGCTACCACGAAATGCGCATTGCGCTGGCACAGGCCAATGCCACCGGTGCGCTGGTCAACCAGCGTGTGCCGGAACCGGACGCCGACACGGCCACCCTGTGTGAGCACGCCAGCGCCCTGCTGATGACCACCATCAACGGCACACAGAATGCGCTCTCGCCGGAAGCGGTGGACAGAGCCTCGGAGCTGCTGCGCAAGGCGCGGCAGGTGTACTGTCTGGGTCAGGGCGGCAGCATGCTGATCGCCAACGATATCTGCGCACGGTTCGCCTGCATTTCCACCAAGTTCCGCACGGCGGGCGACAGCCATCTGCAGCTGGTCACGGCCAGCCTGATGACGCCGGAGGATGTGGTGCTGTTCGTCTCCTATTCCGGTGCTACCCGGGATATGCTGGAGACCCTGCGCACAGCCAAGGCGGCAGGCGCAAAGATCATCCTGCTGACCCATTACGAGGACTCGCCCGGCGCAAAGCTGGCAGATGTCGTGCTGCTGTGCGGTGCACAGGAAAGTCCGCTGGACTCCGGCAACATCCCCATCAAGGTGGCGCTGCTGTATGTGGCAGAGGTGCTTGTGCTGCGCTACACCATGGATGACCCCCAGAACGTCATGGATGCACAGGACCGCACCAGCGAAGCGCTGGCGGTGAAGATGCTGTAAGAGAAGGGCCGGCCGATCCGCAGTTCTCCCGGAAAAAACAAATGATCCGAACCGGTCACTCCATAAAGGGGGATCTGGTTCGGATCATTCTGGTTTATCGAGTGCCGATGGTGGGGGTCGAACCCACACGGTATTGCTACCAGTAGATTTTGAGTCTACATCGTCTGCCATTCCGACACATCGGCTGATATCATGATTCTGAAAGAACATTGCTATTATAGCGGATTTTCGGAACAAAATCAAGACTGAGTTTCCTGCAGCTGCAAAAATCGAACGGCTGCCGAGAACGGCGGCACCCTGCGTCGTCAGCCGGAAACACTGCCGGAGAGCCGCCCTGCACAGGGAGCAGCTCTCCGGTTTCTTTTTGTCCGGAAGCAAAAAAACGAAAGTCCAGTCCTTGCCCGCGGGCGCAGGCTGTGTTACACTGTAAAAAACATGGGATACTAGGAGGAGATCACTTTTGAAACATCTGCATCGGTTTGTGCGCCGCGCGGCGGCGTTTGTGCTGGCGGCTGTACTGTGCGTTTGCGTACTGGCCCCGGCGGCTTCGGCAGCGGTCACCATTGGCGGGGCGGACACCACCCTGATCCCTGCCGAGGAGGAAAACTGCCTTGCATGGCTCTTTGGCACCAGTGATACCATCACCATGCCTTACCTCAACATCAAGGGACAGGGCCTGCGGCGCAACGTCACGCTGGATCTGGTGGACTGTCTGGTGGGCATCACCTACACCGAACTGGGGTCCATTGGCAGCTATGTCAGTGCCAGTGCCGCCCAGCAGGCGTGGAAGGCACAGGCGGTGGCCATCCATTCCTATCTGGAATACCACAAGCAGTACGGCTCCTCGTCCAATGCCCTCATCTACACTCCGGTGGATCAGATCCCGTCCTCGGCACGGGAGGCGATCCGCAGGGCGGTGGAGCCGGTGAAGAACGAGGTGCTCACCTATAACGGCAGCGTCTGCGACGCCGTGTGGTCGGCCAGTGCGGGCTACAACACCCAGACCGGCGTGTACGGCACCTGCTCCAGCCTGGATGCCTGGGGCACCGAGGTGCCCTATCTGCAGAGCGTGGAAAGCCCCTACGAGGAGCAGTACCACAACAAGCTGCGCCGGGTCATCGGAAAAGACTATACCTATAAAGAGTACAACGACAGCCGCACCGGCGAGCCCTACGTCAGCGCCGACACCACCCACAAGGATCTGGGCGGCTTTGTGCAGTACAACACCTTTGTGTCCAATGGCCGCAGCTACCGTTATATCGGCCAGTTCGTTTCCTCCCGTTACTGCTTCGACTTTGGCGCGGACGAAAGCGGCACGCCCTGCATGACCTACTACGGCTTCGGCCATGGCGTGGGCATGAGCCAGTGCGGTGCTGTGGGCTACGCACAGGAGAAGGGCATGGGCTACCGGGAGATCCTGCGCCACTACTACACCGGTGCAGGTATTTCCGCTTCCGGCAGTTCCGGCGATGGGTTCTTTGGCTGGCTGCACAGACTGTTCCACTGGTAAACAGCGGAAACCGGCAAAGAAATCCGGCAAAAACCTTCTCAAATCGTGCCGGATTTGGTATACTATAGATTATGTGATTTTTTGAGAGATCATTTTAAGATAAAAAAGTTCCATAGGAGCGGAGATCGGAATGGATCAGGAAAAAGAAACCAAACGACAGGCCGAGCGCTGCCGTGCACTGGCGCAGCGCATCGTGCGGGAGCTGACCCCTGCCAGCATTCAGGTGCTGGGCGGCAGCGGCGCACTGGCCGAAGCACTGGAAAAGACCGGCGCACAGCTGCTGCCGGAGAACGCAGAACTGGGCACCGCTGCCCTGCTGGTGGTGGAGGACCCGGAATGGGTGGACCTGCCCGCACTGAAGTGTGCACAGGTCTTGCTGGTGTGCACCGATGCATCGGCCATGGCTGACTGTGCAAAGCAGCTGGCTGCACAGGGCCTTTACCGTGATTTTGAGTGGAAGAACCGCGGCAAAGCCCAGCAGACCGCGCTGTTCTGCCGCAGCAGTGCAGTGCAGGACGTGCAGCAGCTGCTGGCCGGCTATGAAATGACGCTGGATGAACTGCGGGAGCGGATGCAGCAGGCCGAACGCACCGGCGAAGAGCAGACGGCTCAGCTGGAGCGTCTGCGCAGCGACCTTTCCCTCAGCCGCAGCCACGAGAAGGATCTGGAAAAGACGCTGAACAATGTGACCAGCTCCACCTTCTGGAAGATGAGCTGGCCGCTGCGCTACTTTGTCAGCAAGGGCCGTCAGCTGGCACACACCTTCCCGCCGTTCGTCTTTTTGGGCCAGCTGCGCCGGGTAGGCATTTCCGGCGTGCGTGCGCAGGCAAAGGCCAAAAAGGAATATGCGAAGCTGTTCCCGGGCAGGACCATGCGCGCCGACCGCTTTGCCAGCGCAGAGCTGCTGGTAAGGCAGGCGGCCGACCAGCCCGCCGCGCCGCGCATCAGCATCGTGGTGCCGCTGTACAATACACCGCAGCAGTTTCTGGTGGAGCTGCTGGACTCGGTGCAGAACCAGACCTATCAGAACTGGGAGCTCTGCCTTGTGGACGCCGGTCAGGACGAGACCGTGGGCCAGACCGTAGCAGCCCGTGCTGCGGAAGACCCCCGCATCCGTTACCGGAAGCTGGAAAAGAACGAGGGCATTGCGGGCAACACCAATCAGGGCTTTGCCCTTGCCACCGGCGAGTATATCGCCCTGCTGGACCATGACGACATCCTGCACCCGTGTGCTCTGTGGTACGTGGCACAGGCCATTGCCGAACAGGGTGCAGACTTTGTGTACACCGATGAAGTGACCTTTGAGGGCGACATCGACCACCTGACTGTCTACCACTTCAAGCCGGATTATATGCTGGACAATCTGCGCTCCAACAACTATATCTGCCATCTGAGCGTGTTCAGCGCAAAGCTGCTGGCCGCTGTGGGCGGCGATGAGCGCGCTGCGTTCAACGGCAGTCAGGACTACGACCTCTATCTGCGTCTGACCGAAAAGGCGCACAAGATCGTGCATATCCCGCATCTGCTGTACTACTGGCGCTCCAGCCCCACCAGCGTGGCAAGCAACATTTCGGCCAAGACCTACTGTCTGGAAGCTGCGGTCAAGGCCCTGTATGCCCACTACGAGCGTATGGGCGTCCCGGTGGACGAGGTGTCCATGATCCCGGGCACGCCGGGCTTTTACAAGACGGACTACACCATCACAAAGCCGGGCCGGGTCAGCATCCTGATCCCCAGCTGCGACCATTCCTCCGACCTGCGCACCTGCGTGGAGTCCATCTGCCGCAAGAGCACCTATGAGGACTTCGAGATCATCGTTATCGAGAACAACAGCAGGGAGCCTGCCACCTTCCGCTGCTATGAAAGGCTGCAGAAGGAACACCGGAACCTGCGGGTGATCACATGGCAGGGCACCGGCTTCAACTACAGCGCCCTGAACAACTTTGGCGCAAGGGAGGCCACCGGCGAATACCTGCTGCTGCTCAACAACGATACGGAGGTCATTTCTCCGCGATGGATCGAAGAAATGCTCATGTACGCCCAGCAGGACCGTGTGGGCTGCGTGGGCGCAAAGCTGCTCTACCCGGACAACACCATCCAGCACGCAGGCATCGGCTTCGGCTTTTTGACCCTTGCGGCCCACATGCACAAGAACTTCCCGGTGGGCCACCCCGGCTATATGGGACGTCTGGTCTATGCACAGGATGTGTATGCGGTCACTGCCGCCTGCCTGATGGTGCGCAAGAGCGTCTACGAGCAGGTGAACGGTCTGGACGAGAGCTTTGCCGTGGCCTTCAACGATGTGGACTTCTGCGTGCGCGTGCGCGAGGCGGGCTATACCAACGTGTTCACCCCCTTTGCCCAGCTGTACCACTATGAGAGCAAGAGCCGCGGTCTGGACGAGAACCCGGTCAAGCGCAAGCGCTTTATCTCGGAGGTGGAGCGCTTCCAGAAGCGGTGGGCAAAGCAGCTGGCCGCAGGCGACCCCTGCATGAACCCGAACTTTGACCTGATGAAAGAGGACTTCAGCTTTGACATCAAACCGCTGGAGTAAAACCCTCTCAGTCTGCTGCGCAGGCAGCTCTCCCGAAGGGCGAGCTTTATGAGGAATTTTTGATTGAAAAGAGGAACCCCGGTGGAGCTTTCTGCTTGTATCGTAGTTTATAACGGCGCGGATGAAGCGCTCAGGGCGGCACAGACCGTGCTGGACTGCACCCGCCGCCACCCGCTGACACTGTATCTGGTGGACAACGCCAGCCCGGACGGCAGCGGCCAGCGCCTTGCCAAGGCCGCGAAGGACGGCACCCTGCACATCCGCGAGGACCAGAAGGTGGAGGTGCTCTGCCGCACAGAGAACGGCGGCTTCGGCACCGGACACAACACGGTGCTCAGCCTGCTGCACAGCCGGGTGCACTTCATCCTGAATCCGGACATCCAGCTGACGGAGGACACCCTCAGTGACCTTGCGGACTGGATGACGGCGCACCCCGGTGTAGTGATGGCGCGGCCCGCACTTACCTTCCCGGACGGGCGGCCCCAGCGTCTGCCGCTGCGCCGGTGCAGCGTGCGGGCCATGGTGTACCGCCAGCTGCCCTGCCTGAAATTCTGGGCCAAGTACAACGAGCGCTATCTGATGGCAGACAGGGACCTGACCAGCCCCACCGAGATCGAGTTCTGCACCGGCAGCTTCTCGGCGGTGGATACCGCAGCCTTCAAGGCCGTGGGCGGCTTTGATGAGGACTACTTCATGTATGTGGAGGACGCCGACCTGACCCAGAAGATGCGCACCCGGGGCAAGGCGTATCTGGTGCCCCAGTACACCGCCATCCATGCATGGCACCGCGCCGCGCACCGCAGCCTGAAGCCTTTTCTGTGGCAGCTGCACAGCCTGCTGCGCTATTTTTCCAAGTGGGGCTTTGCGTGGTAACTCCCCCAGTCAATGCCTGCGGCATTGCCAGCCCCCTCGGAGAGGGGGCCTTTTGGGCGGAACAAATGCGAGACTGAAGGAGTTTCAGAACGGCTTTTCCGGAAAATTTTTCGGAAAAGCCGTTCTTTCTTGCATTTTGTGTGATTTGATAGTAAAATAAAGTGAACTGCTATCCCATTTTGCCGTTCCGGACAGGGGAGAGCAGCCCCAAAATCGTTTACAGCGGACGCAGCTCCGCTTTGAATCCATACGTCATCCGGGCGGTCTTCCGTCCGGGCGGCGTACAGCTGCACAACTTTTCAATCTATTTTAAAGGAGTGCACAAATATGAAAGGCATTATTCTCGCCGGCGGTGCCGGCACACGGCTTTACCCGCTGACTATGGTCACCAGCAAACAGCTGCTGCCGGTCTACGACAAGCCGATGATCTATTATCCTCTGTCCACGCTGATGCTGGCAGGCATTCAGGATATCCTGATCATCTCCACCCCGACCGATACGCCTCGCTTTGAGGCGCTGCTGGGTGATGGCAGCCAGTACGGCATCCATCTGCAGTATAAAGTTCAGCCCTCCCCGGACGGTCTGGCACAGGCCTTTATTCTGGGCGAAGAGTTCATTGGCGACGACTGCTGCGCCATGATCCTGGGCGATAACATCTTCTACGGCAACGGCTTCTCCAAGATCCTCAAGACCGCCGCCGCCAATGCGGAAAACAAAGGCCGCTGCACCGTGTTCGGCTATTATGTGCAGGACCCGGAGCGCTTTGGCATCGTGGAGTTCGACAAGGACGGCAAGGTGCTCAGCGTGGAGGAAAAGCCTCAGCATCCCAAGTCCAATTACGCCATCACCGGCCTGTACTTCTACAACAAGGAAGTGGTGCAGATGGCAAAGCAGGTCAAGCCCTCTGCCCGCGGTGAGCTGGAGATCACCACCCTGAACGACATGTACCTGAAGAAGGACGAGCTGGATGTTCAGCTGCTGGGCCGCGGCTTTGCATGGCTGGACACCGGCACCATGGACAGTCTGGTGGAAGCAGCCGACTTTGTGCGCATGATCGAGAAGCGTCAGGGCATCAAGATCAGTGCGCCGGAAGAGATCGCATTCAAGTACGGCTGGATCGACCGCGACACCCTGATGGCAAGTGCTGAGCGCTATGGCAAGAGCCCCTATGGCCAGCACCTGAAGAATGTTGCAGACGGCAAGCTGCGCTACTAAGCAAAAGAGAGGCGTACCCATATGAAAATCATTGTTACTGGCTGCAATGGCCAGCTGGGCACCGAGATCATCAAGCAGCTGCACGAAGGCCGCAGCGAGATCGGCCCCATCCCGGATAAACTGATCAACGCTACGGTGATCGCCGTGGATCTGCCGGATCTGGATATCTCCAACTATAAGATGGTGGACGAGTTCATCCGCCGCAACCGCCCGGACGTCATCATCAACTGCGCCGCCTACACCAACGTGGACGGCTGCGAGGTGAACCATGACGCCGCCTTCAAGGCAAATGCTCTGGGCCCCCGCAATCTGGCACAGGCAGCCGAAAAGACCGGTGCCCGTCTGGTGCACGTCTCCACCGACTATGTGTTCTCCGGCCGTGAGAACGGCGGCATTGCACAGGACGAGGCCACCATCCCCGGCCCCATCAGCGCCTACGGCTCCACCAAGCTCATGGGCGAAAAGTATGTGGAGCAGTTCTGCCACCGCCACTTCATCGTGCGCACCGCATGGCTCTACAGCTACTATGGCAAGAACTTCGTCAAGACCATCGTGAACGCGGGCAAAAAGTTCGGCAAGCTGGAAGTGGTCAACGACCAGTGTGGCAACCCCACCAATGCGGTGGATCTGGCCCACGAGATCCTGCAGCTGTGCGTGACCCACGAGTACGGCCTGTACCACTGCACCGGCGAGGGCATCTGCTCGTGGTATGATTTCGCTTCCGAGATCATCCGCCTGTCCGGCGTGGATGCCGCTGTGGCTCCCTGCACCAGCGAGGAGTACAAGGCAAAGCATCCGGACAGCGCCGACCGCCCCAAGTGGAGCGCACTGGACAACCGGATGCTGCGCTGCACCGTGGGCAACGACGTGCGCGACTGGAAGGATGCTCTGGCCTGCTTCTTCACCCACTGGGACGGCGACAACGGCATGAAAGACTGATGATATATCATGTTGGATGCGATTTTTAGCAGACCTGTTAAGGCCCTGAAGCTCCTTGCAAAGGTGCAGTGTGTGCTGGCGTTTGTGCTTTCGGTCATGCTGTACGGCTATGTTTATGAGGGGCTGAAATACTTCAGTTTCTTTGCAGCCATTGTGCTGGGGTTGGTAGCTGCTGTGGTGCTCTGGATGCTGCAGATGTTCCTTGCATGGGCGATGTACGCTTTTGCAGAGCTGGTGGAGTATACCAGAGCCACCCACGAAGAACTGAGCAACATGAGCAGCGGTCTGGCAGAATATACCAAAGCAATGAGCAGGACGATCAATACCATGAACCGAGAGTTATGCGTGATTGCAAAGCACTATCATGCAGAGGAAGAAGCCAGAGACAACAACACCGCCAGTGCGCAAGCTGCGGCGGATACAAACGATATAGAGGAAATTTGATTTATGAAAACCTATCTGATCACCGGCTGCGCCGGTTTTATTGGTTCCAACTTTGTG
>OLZZ01000808.1_pt1 | contig 12383 bp, 8 predicted proteins | sample 1673571 | NCBI WGS metagenome assembly OLZZ01 (sample SAMEA103958115, study PRJEB25191) | human gut metagenome | biome: human-associated habitat [ENVO:00009003]; feature: intestine environment [ENVO:2100002]; material: feces | place: Germany | collected 2013/2015 | reverse complement strand
TATCCTTCTCCCCTCAGTACGAGTACAGTCTGCGGGATTTTGTGCTGCGCGCGGAAGTGCCGGTCCGTGGCGACGCGATCTGGCGAGGAGGTGATATGACTGAATATTTTTCCGTATGTCCTGAGCTGTATCTCAACTGGCGGCTCTCCGCACGTTCCACTGTCAGGACTGAAGTGTCATATTCCAGAAACATCGGTGATGTCCTGGATTTCCTGACACGACCGGTTCAAATCGACAGAACTACTTTGCGGATGGTACCGGGGATGGCCTCGGACAGCAAATATCTGACAGCCAACGCTCATTACGATTTCAAGATTCCTTTGAGCCAATGGTTTGTCAATGCCGACCTTGCCTATGTCAGGAACTGGAGGAACCTGCTTCCGTCCGTCACGGTGAGCGGCGGCAGCATATTGAATGACCGCGCGCTTGTCCCCAATGTGTCGGACAATATAATCGCTCAGATCGGTGTGACCAAACAGATCGCGCCGATCAGGACCAAGGTGTCCCTGAACGGATCATATCTGCACAATGAGGGCCGGACAATGCAGAACGGGCAGGTGATGGATTTTACAGGAAACAGTCTGGTAATTTCGCCGTCAGTATCCTCACATCCTGTAGGTTGGCTGGAACTTAATTATTCCGGCGACTTCAGCCGTACATCGTCAAGATACGAGGGCGTGGCAAAAAGCTATGACTCAAGAAGTCACGAGATGTCCATCCGTGTGTCTCCGGCGCAATCCCTGATTCTCAGCGCGGCGACCGAGATCACCAGAAAACAACTCACGGACGATGTGTTCAAGACGATGACGCTGCTCGATTTCGGCCTTGTCTGGAAGCACAAGGCCTGGAAGTTGTCCCTCGACCTGCGCAACGCCCTAGACCAACGGAGTTACAGCTACACCCTCTACGACTCAATCAACACTTTCACCTACGAATATGCCCTGCGCGGCCGCGAGGTCGTCTTCGCTGCGGTTTTGACTATATGATATGTTATAAATTACTTATGAATATGTTACGTGCGATTATCATTTCGTTGACCCTGATGCTGCCCGCAATAATGACGGCCAAGGAGAGCTATGTCATTCAAGACAGCCCAGACGGACCTTGCCTTGTGAAATGGATTGGAAAAGAATCCGTTGTTGATTTCAACCGTTCTCCGGCGCTGCGCTCGGTAAAGGTGATCGGAGAGATGGTCTTTGAAATGAACAACCATATTCGCAAGGTCTTATTGCCGGAAGGTCTGACCATAATCCGCAAGCGGGCGTTCAACACCTGCGAGAATCTGGTTACAGTGGAGATGCCGTCGTCTGTAAAGGAAATCGGGAACAGTGCTTTCAATATGGATAGGAAACTTGAATTGAAAGCGTTGCCCGACAGCCTCGTATCTATAGGAGAGTGGGCTTTCTGGGATTGCACTAAAGTGGCGATTTCTGTGATCCCGGAGTCGGTACAAGTCATAGGACGGCTGGCTTTTACCTGTTGTGAGGGCATCAGGACACTGACGTTTCTTAATAGGATGAGAGTCATCAATGACAGGACGTTTTCTGGCTGCAAGAATATTGAAAAGATCGAGTTCCCCGACGGTCTGGAGGAAATTTCTGATTTTGCGTTCGCGCGTTGCGTAAACCTCACGGAACTTCAATTTCCAGCATCATTGAGAAAAATAGGTTACAGGTCATTCGCGAACTGCTCCTCTTTGGGAAAGGTGATTTTCCAGTCCACACCAACAATTGACGACACCGCTTTTGACAATTGCGAAAAACTTTAGCGGAATCTTGTTAACTTTCGTCCTGATTTTGCGACTTGCAGATGAAGGCGGTCTGAAAGCCGCTTTGAAGGAATATGACAGAACAGGAATTCGGAAATATCGCACGGGAGCATAACGGTAGGTTGAAAGCGCTGGCAAGGTGCTTCAGCCGGGCGACCGATATGGCCATTGACGAGGAGGATATTGTTCAGGAGGCGCTGCTCGCTTTCTGGAACCTCTCCGAGAAAGGCTACCCGGTGCGGAACGCCGAAGCGCTTCTGGTCAAGATAACGAAGAATATCTGCGTCTCGCATTACCGGAAACGGCACCTTGAGACTGAATCGATTGCGGGCGATGTCTTTCCGGGCGGAACATCCGCCGCCGTCGAAGTCGAGCGGGAGGATGCGTCCATACTTAGAAAAGAATTCTACGGCAGTTTGACCCCGTCTGAACGGGAATATATGCGGATGAAGGAGGCCGGGAACTGTACTTTGGACGAAATGTCCGCAAGCACCGGCAAGGACAAGTCCGTGATAAAGTCCTTGCTCTCAAAGGCTAGGCGCAAGATGAAGGAAATATTAAAGGAGCAATGAATATGATACAGGATAACAGAACATTGGCGGAACTTGAGAACGCTTACCTTTCCGACGCCTCCGCGGCCGAGTTCGACAGAATCGTGCGGAAGTCGGAATCCCGCAGGCGCAGACCGATAGTCTGGGGGACAATGCTTGCGGCAGCGGCCTCATTGGCATTGATCCTCACATTGAACCTCAGCGACAGCAAGTGCGGGTTCGACGGAATCGAGATAGCGGAAGGAATCCAGCAGATAATGAACCTCGACACTGACAACGTCAGGTCGGTCACCGCAACTCCCGAAGGTAACCGTGTCATTCTCACAGCATTGATGAAAGACGGAAGCGAGTGTTCTTACGTGATGCGCAGGGAAGACGGCGCCAGTGCGGTCTCTATCACGGCGATGAAATAAGTTGCTCTGCCAATGGGCTATATTTCTTTTCTCATCAGTCATGTGCCACCGGCACACTCCTTCTTCCAAAAGAAACCTACCCTCATAAATCTGACACAAAATTTAGTTCAACTTATTTTTTAACGCTTACTAAAAATCAATAAATCATGTTAGGAATATTTTTGAGTGCGATATGTGCGTTGAATATCAATGCCTCCGCGATGACGGCAAGTGTGGACACGCTTGACAGGTATATTATCAACAATCAGGCAGTTGGCAGGTTTGACGGCAGCCAGCTTGTCGGCAAGACGATAAGTTATTACAAAATCGTTCTCACCAAAGGCAATTCTGAGAGCGAGATTGTAAGACTGCACGTGATCCGTACCGATGGCCGGAAAGCGAAAGTGATTGAGGTCAAGTCATCCGCCGACGGTGAAGAAGGGGGCGTTGGAAACGTTGAGACAGTCGTCACTATCGATGGTAAGACTTACACCAATGCGAATTCCACGATAATCTCGTCTAAGGCTGCGATTTATATCATCAACGGCAAGAAATGCGACAAGGAGGCCCTGACCAAAATCAAGCCAGAATCCATCGCCTCGATGACCGTCTATAAGCCCGGCTGCAAGGAAGCCGTGGAACTTTCCGGCAGGAAAGATGTCGCGGTCATCAAGGTCGTGACTAAATGAGCATAAAGGCTCGGTTGTTCTTGGGTTATATTCATAAAGAAATGAAAAGGATTTGTATTTCGGTGCTTCTTTTGTTCGGCGCCGTTTGCTTGAATGCGCAGTCGTTGACTGATTGCGAGAATGTTGTCAAAGAGACGGTTAATGCCGTAAACAGTTATTCTTCGGAGGCTCTTCAGCCATACTTGGCCTCGGATTTTGAGTGCTCCGGTCAGAAAGGCGAAGTCGCCAATCTTGTGCTGAATGCCATCTTCGGGAAGTTGGAACAGTCGAATGACAGCATCGCTGAATATAAAAAGGTGTCCGAGCGTCATGGCGGCAATACGCTGACGCTGGTATATTCGTTCACATATTCAAAACTTGGTGAAAGGACCACGACCTTTGTATTCAACGACAAGAATAAGATCAAAAGTCTTGAGTTGCTGAAGGCGACGGTCAAGCAGGCTGACAAGGGGTTCAAGTTTGAGAAGCCTCAGTCAAAGGTGATCACGGTTCCGATAACATTGACAAAGAACAATATGATTGTCACTCAGGCTGCAATCAATGGAGAGAAACATAATTTCATCATTGACAGCGGCTGCCCTATACTTTATCTGAACAGCAAGTATTTCAGAGGAAATGATGACGAAGAGGGAGCGCGCATGAGTTCATCTGAGGACGTCAATGGAAAAATTAGCGGCGGTCAGGATGTCATTACAGTTGATTCCTTTGATTTCAACGGAATACGGGGGAATGGGATGAAGGTTATGACTTCTGACCTGTCTCATCTGGAAAACGGCACAGAGGTTTACGGCCTAATCGGATATGACGTTTACAAGGACTATGACCTGCTGTTCGACTATAAGCATAAGACCTTGACTCTCATTGATCCGGATTATACGGAGACTTTCCTGAAAGAGTGTAAGTATGAATATGAGGAGGTGCCTTTTGAAATGAGCAAGACTATGCGTCATATTCCTCTCATCAAGGCTCAGATAGATACGGCGAGCCTCACATTGGGAATTGACTGCGGAGCCGGAAATAATCTTATTGACTCCAAACGATGGGATGAGTTCGAGAATATGCTGAGTAGAGTGAAGACTACAAACCTGAGAGGCATCAGCAATGACGAGGGGTCAGAGGTTCACGTCGGAAAATTGAAGAGGATCAAGATTGGCGGAAGGACTTTCCGGAATACTCTAACTGTGTTCAATGATGTCAGCCACTTCAATAGGAACAAGGACGAGAGAATCGACGGCCTCATCGGCTACGAAGTCCTGTCAAGACAGAAGACGATTCTGTCCTACAAGAACAAGAAGCTGATTTTCATAAAGTAACACAGGAGAGGCATTGCTGAAACTGACAAGCTGGGGATGAGTAAGGTATGCCAGTTTAATCATTGTACTCTTGAGGCGGCTTTTCTGCACCAACTATTGTCCCACCCTCCGTTGGTACCCCGGAAGGCCATCCCCTGTACCAAACGCCAGATATAGCTTGGTTGGTACACCAGAAAGGTGTCTCCTGTACCGATAGTGTGCCTTAGTCCATTCGCTACACAGAAAGGCCTTCCGCCGTACGTTTTTCTGTCCTGTTATATCAGTTGGCATCCCACTTTTCTGGGTGTGAGAAACTAGGCGCACCTAGAACGGCATCGTCTTGATAACTATTGAGTTACACTTCTGGGTGCGATCATATTCGCACACCTGAGAGACGCTGACCTTGTTGCAGGGCGTTCTATTGGTACCTCGGCATTCCAGGTGCGCTAAACCATTCGCACCTAGAATACCATAGGCTTGATAGTTAGCGGGTTACCCTTCCAGGTGCGATTATATTCGCGCACCTGAGTGTTATGGGCATATTCTGGAATGGTATGCCGGGCCTTCGAGTTGTTGTTCCTTCCACTTTTTGTGGAGGGCAACAATTAAGTAAGCGTTAAAAAAAGTTGGTAAAGATTTGGCGGTATTTTCGAGGATAGATGTCTTTTAGAAGAAGGAGTGTGCCGGTGGCACATGACTGATGAGAAAAGACATAGGGACCGAAAAGACAATCAAAGATTACCAAGTTATTTTTTAAGGATTACTAAAATCTTGGCTTGACGAAGGCGCAGGAATCTTGATTTTTTGCTATTTTTGCACCGCGGATTTGTAAGCGTCTGGAATAGCGTCTGAAGAATCCGGGCTTGGCAGAGCCCGTACTCCAAAGATGATATTCAATTAAAAATCAAAATTTTATGCAGACGAGACAAATCTCTGGACGGTTGACGTTCACTATCCTCTCAATCAGTCTTTTGACGGTTATGGCCGGGGCGGCGATGGCACCGGCACTTTGGGCGGTGAAGGCGCATTTCACAGGCAAACCGGATCTCCTTATCCAATTCATTGTCAGCCTTCCGGCACTTTTCATTATTGTCACCAATCTTTGTTTCCCGCTCTTGTGCAGAGTCGCGAAAACCAAGAGCATCGCCGCGGCTGGCCTTGTCCTGTACGTCGTCTCCGGCACCGGAGCGTTCTTCCTGGAAGACATCTCGGCGATACTCATCCTGCGCGCCTTGCTGGGCGTGTCTGTAGGAATGATAATGCCGTTGTCAACGGGACTGTTGTCCTACTATTTCCCGCCAGAAGACCAATCCCGCTTGATGGGACTGTGCGCCGCGATGAACCAGATCGGCGGAGTGATCGCCACGCTGATCGCCGGAGTGCTGGCCAAAGTCGGATGGAACTATGCCTTCCTTGTATATTCAATGGGACTTTTTGTGCTGGTTCTTGTGCTTCTGTTCCTGCCCAATGAAAGACTGGACACTCCCAAAGGTTCCGGAGGCTTCATCCGCAATCTCAAAAGGTTCTATCCTTCGGTCCTCGGAATGCTGCTTCTGATGATCTGCTTTTTCATATTCCCGACAAATTTTTCGGCTGTCTGTGTCAAGACGACAAATTTGGATCCGATAGCGGTGACGGTCATTATGGTCGCGCTTGATGTGGTGGCGGCGTTGGTCGGTGTTGTGTTCGGCGGGATGATGAGGCTGTTTAGACTGTCCGTCAAGTACTTCGCTCCGATATTCTTCCTGCTTGGCTACCTCTGCTTCGCGACATCCCCAAGCCTCCCTTCTCTGCTTGTCGGCTGCCTCTTCATCGGAATCGCCAACGGCATCGGAGTCCCTTATCTGAACACGATCGCCTCGATCAAGGCCGGTCAAGACGCCGCCACGACGGTGATGCCGCTCCTTTCCGCCGCGCTCTATGCCGGGCAGTTCCTGTCGCCGCTGGTGGCCACCCCGCTTGCCGCCAAATTCTTCCCGGACAATCTTTCAGGAATATACTGGATTGCCTGTGCCTTCAGCATTCTGTTCCTCCTCGAAGCCTTCGCCACCAGACGCTTCCAATCACTCCCTCCAAAAGAATAATCACTGAATATTCAGGATTGAGGTTTCGTCATAATGACGTCCACCTGCCACTGATTGTGGCGTGTTGTGTAAACAGTTGTTAATGAATATGTTCGTAAAAGCCTCCCTCCCATAATGACCGGCAGCTTTTTCTATATCCTTGAAAAAGAGTCTGTTGAGCCTCACACTCCGCTGAACTTGCCTATGAGGCGTTATATTAGTTATAGGGGGTGTACTATCGGGCAACGTTTTTGTGCGGTTTCGTTGCCACAGAGGGTCAATAGGTGTCCTTCGGCGACATTTTGGGGTGCAAACGTTGCCTGAGGGGCATGACCTTAGGAGGTGGCTGAACCTGCGACAAAAGCCCTGGGGTGCAAACGTTGCCTGAGGGGGTGTGACCTTAGGAGGTGGCTGAACCACCTCTTCCAGCACTGCGTCACCGGCGAGGTCTCTGAATATAAAAACATCGAGGAGACCTTCTCGCCCGAGGTGATCTCCAGGATGATTTCCTGGCTCAAGGCTCTTTGACGCCCCCTCGTGAGCAAAAGCGCCTTCCCTGCTCACGAGCCCCCTGCGAAAGCCCCCTCGTGAGCAAAAGCGCCTTTCCTGCTCACAAGCCCCCTGCGACAGCCCCTTTTTCGCGGAAGGGGGAATGAGCCGTTTTTTATGATAAAATCACTACATTTGCAGAACGAAGTAGAATGAATATATTCAAAGGATATGAAAAAAAGTTTAGTGATTATGGCTTCAGCGCTTGCGATGGCGGCCTGCGGGCCAAAACAACAGGTGGCTACGGTTCCGGCAATTGACCTTGCGAACCTTGACACCACGGTCTCTCCGGCGGTTGACTTCTACCAGTACTCGACCGGCGGATGGCAGAAGAACAACCCTCTCAAGCCTGAATATGCCCGTTTCGGCTCATTCGACCAGTTGAGGGAGAACAACGTCAAGAGACTCAACGACTTGTTCGCCGAGATGGGAACGTTGAAAACGGAAAAAGGCACGGTCGAGCAGAAGATTTCCGACCTTTACAAGCAGGGACTCGACTCCACAAGGCTGAACGCCGAGGGCGCGGCCCCTTTGAAGAAATATGTCGATGAGATCTACGCGGCGGCTGACAAGGACGCTCTCGTGAAGATCATCGCGGGGCTTCATAATGTCTCCGAAAGCTCGTTCTTCGGGGCTTACGTGATGTCCGACCTCGCCGACAGCGACAACCAGATACTCTATCTCGGACAGGGCGGACTCGGAATCGGCGACCGTGACTATTATGTTGAGGCTGAGAACGCCGCCATCAAGGAAGGTTACCGTAACTTCCTGGCTAAAGTGTTCTCACTGACCGGAGTGGCCGAGCCGGAGAAAGCTGCCGCCAATGCTCTCGCGGTCGAGGATGTCCTCGCCACCAACTCCTGGACCAGCGTTCAGGAAAGGAATATCCAGGCTCAGTACAACCCTTGCAGCACCGAGGAACTCATCAAGAATTACCCTGGCTTCGACTGGAAACTCTACTTCGAGACCAGAGGAATCGCCGACCAGCAGAAACTGATCGTCAGCGAACCTTCGTTCTTCAAGGCTTTCTGCGAATATTTCGGCGGAGCTGACCTCGCTGTCCTCAAGGACTATGTGGCCGGCCAGCTCATCCAGGGCGCGACCGGATCTCTCAGCGATGACTTCTACACCGCGTCATTCGATTTCTTCAGCACCCAGATGTCCGGCATCAAGGAGCAGAAACCTCGCTGGAAGAGGGCCATGCAGGTTCCGAACAGCATCCTTGGCGAGGCTGTCGGCAAGATGTACGTGGCCAAATACTTCCCGGAGTCATCGAAGACGAAGATGATCGATCTCGTGGAGAACCTCAAGAAGGCGTTCAGCCAGCACATCGATGAACTCGATTGGATGAGCGACTCCACAAAGGCCAAGGCCCACGAGAAACTGGACAACTTCACCGTGAAGGTTGGCTATCCTGACAAGTGGAAGGATTACTCGACCCTTGACATCGACCCGGAGAAGAGCTACTACGAGAACCTCCGCGCCGCCGGTGCCTGGTACACAGCCGACAATATGTCCAAACTCGGCAAGCCGACCGACAAGACCGAATGGGGAATGTCTCCTCAGACCGTCAACGCCTACTACAACCCGACGACCAACGAGATCTGCTTCCCTGCTGCCATCCTTCAGCCGCCGTTCTTCAACGCCGACGCTGACGACGCCGTCAACTACGGCGGAATCGGAGTCGTGATCGGCCACGAGATGTCCCACGGATTCGACGACCAGGGCCGCCAGTACGACAAGGACGGTAACCTGAAAGACTGGTGGACGGAAGAAGACGCCAAAAAGTTTGAAGAACGTGCTAACGTGATGGTAGCATTCTTTGACAGCATCGAAGTAGCTCCTGGTGTACATGCCAACGGCAAGATGACGTTGGGCGAGAACATCGCCGACCATGGCGGTTTGCAAGTTGCCTTTCAGGCCTTCAAGAACGCTACGGCTGGTGCTCCGCTCGAAGTGAAAGACGGCTTTACACCCGAACAGCGTTTCTTCCTGGCTTATGCAGGCGTATGGGCCAACAACATTCGTCCTGAGGCTGTGCTTCAGATGACGAAAATCGACGTACACTCACTGGGCGAATGGCGTGTGAACGGCGCCCTGCCTCACATCGGTGCCTGGTATGACGCCTTCGGCATCACCGACAAAGATCCGATGTTCATCCCCGCCGCCGAACGCGTGTCCATCTGGTAAAATATCTTTCATTGCCGAAACGCATGGCGTATCGGCAGAAAAACTTTTAAGAATGCCCGAACTTCTCGTTGTGGAAGTTCGGGCATTTCTTGTCAAACAGAAAAGCATCGTTTTCCGAGGCGGAAAGCAGTGCTTTTCGAGGAAGAAAGCAATGCTTTCCCAACAAGGGGCAACTGGGACGAAAAAAAACATAAACCGCTCATTCTTTTAATTATAGTAAATTTCTTGCCAAGGTGTATATGGGTAAACCAACAAAATTTGTAACTTTGCGGGGTTATTATATAATACGCATAAAAACCATATAGCCATGACGGAAGCAAAGAGAATCAAAACAGCATTGGTATCCGTTTACCATAAAGACGGTTTGGACGAAATCATTACCAAACTGCACGAAGAAGGTGTGGAATTCCTCTCAACAGGCGGCACACGCCAGTTCATCGAAGGACTGGGTTATCCCTGCCGCGCGGTAGAAGAACTGACCACCTATCCGTCCATCCTGGGCGGCCGCGTAAAGACGCTCCACCCGAAAGTGTTCGGAGGCATCCTGTGCCGCCGCGACGTGGAGCAGGACCTGCAACAGATCGAAAAATATGAAATCCCCGAAATAGACCTCGTTATCGTAGACCTCTATCCGTTTGAGGCAACCGTAGCCAGCGGAGCACCCGAAGCCGACATCATCGAGAAAATCGACATAGGCGGCATCTCGCTCATCCGCGCCGCTGCCAAGAACTACAAGGATGTGGTCATCGTAGCTTCGCAGGCACAGTACCAGCCCCTGCGTGACATGCTGATGGAGCATGGCGCAACGACTTCGATTGAAGAGCGCCGCTGGTTTGCCAAGGAAGCTTTCGCCGTTTCGTCACACTACGACTCGGCCATCTTCAACTACTTCGACGGCGGCGAAGGAAGTGCCTTCCGCTACTCGGCCAACAACCAGAAGACCCTGCGTTATGGCGAGAACCCCCATCAGAAGGGATATTTCTATGGCAATCTGGACGAAATGTTCGACCAGATCCACGGCAAGGAAATCTCTTACAACAACCTGCTGGACATCAACGCTGCCGTAGACCTCATCAACGAATTCGGCAACGACACGACGTTCGCCATCCTGAAGCACAACAATGCCTGTGGTTTGGCTACCCGTCCGACGGTGCTCGAGGCCTGGAAAGACGCCCTGGCAGGCGACCCTGTATCAGCTTTCGGTGGTGTGCTCATCACGAACGCCGTCATCGACAAGGCTGCTGCCGAGGAAATCACGAAAATCTTCTTCGAAGTCATCATCGCTCCCGACTATGACGTGGACGCCCTCGAAATCTTGGGTCAGAAGAAGAACCGCATCATCCTGGCCCGCAAGCAGGGCGCACTGCCCACGAAGCAGTTCCGTTCGTTGCTGAACGGCGTACTGGTACAGGACCGCGACCTCAAGGTGGAAACTCCCGAAGACTTGAAAGTAGTGACCGTCAAGGCTCCTACCGCACAGGAAATCGACGACATGCTCTTCGCCAACAAGATTGTGAAGAACTCCAAATCGAACGCCATCGTCCTGGCCAAGGGACACCAGCTGCTGGCCAGTGGCGTCGGTCAGACAAGCCGTGTGGATGCGCTGAAGCAGGCCATCGAGAAGGCCAAGAGCTTCGGCTTCGACCTGCACGGAGCTGTAATGGCCAGTGACGCTTTCTTCCCCTTCCCCGATTGCGTGGAGATTGCCGGCAACGAAGGCATCACCGCCGTCATCCAGCCGGGCGGAAGCATCAAGGACCAGCTGAGCTTTGACTATTGCAACGAACATGGCATCGCCATGGTGACGACAGGTTTCCGTCACTTCAAGCACTAAAAAATAATGAAGAATGAAGAACGAAGAATGAAGAATTTGAGCGCATCGAAGTGCCTGCCTGAATTCTTGTTTTCCGTTCTTCATTCTTAATTCTTCATTCTTAATTCTTCATTAAAAAGATGGGATTATTCTCTTTTACCCAAGAAATAGCCATGGACCTGGGCACGGCCAACACCATCATTACCTCCAACGGTAAGATTGTGGTGGACGAACCTTCGGTTGTGGCCCTCGACCGCCGTACGGACAAGATGATTGCCGTGGGCGAGAAAGCCAAGCTCATGCACGAGAAGACGCATGAGAACATCCGCACCATCCGCCCCCTGCGCGACGGCGTTATCGCCGACTTCTACGCTTGCGAGCAGATGATACGCGGACTTATCAAGATGGTGAACAACCGTAACCGTCTTTTCTCTCCGTCACTCCGCATGGTGATTGGTGTTCCTTCGGGCAGTACCGAAGTGGAACTGCGTGCCGTGCGCGACTCTGCCGAGCATGCCGGCGGGCGCGACGTTTATTTGATTTTCGAGCCGATGGCTGCTGCCATCGGTATCGGTATCGATGTAGAGGCTCCCGAAGGCAACATGATTGTTGACATAGGTGGTGGTTCTACGGAAATTGCCGTAATCTCTTTGGGAGGTATCGTAAGTAACAACTCCATCCGCATTGCCGGTGACGACTTGACTGCCGATATTCAGGAATACATGAGCCGCCAGCACAATGTGAAGGTCAGCGAGCGTATGGCTGAGCGTATTAAGATTAATGTGGGTGCTGCCTTGACGGAACTCGGTGAGGATGCTCCTGAAGACTATATCGTTCATGGTCCGAACCGCATCACGGCATTGCCCATGGAAGTGCCGGTATGCTATCAGGAAGTGGCGCACTGCCTGGAGAAGTCTATCTCTAAGATTGAGACAGCCATCTTGAGTGCATTGGAAAATACGCCTCCCGAATTGTATGCCGACATTGTTCACAACGGCATCTACCTTGCCGGTGGCGGTGCATTGCTTCGTGGACTGGATAAGCGTTTGACTGATAAAATAAACATACCGTTCCAC
>OLZZ01000802.1_pt1 | contig 12440 bp, 8 predicted proteins | sample 1673571 | NCBI WGS metagenome assembly OLZZ01 (sample SAMEA103958115, study PRJEB25191) | human gut metagenome | biome: human-associated habitat [ENVO:00009003]; feature: intestine environment [ENVO:2100002]; material: feces | place: Germany | collected 2013/2015 | reverse complement strand
AAGTTCATCGCCCTCAAAAAATCGGTTGCGCTGAGAGGCATAAAGCCTGCCGCCCTCGCATCTCTCGGCAACGGCGGCAACATCCCACTCGCGCACATAGCCGCCGCCGTAATATATGCTTGCGTCGTCAGACGGCGAGCCGAAATAGAAGCCTGTGCAATACTGCCTGTTGCTCATCTTGCGGGGCTCGTCAAGTATCCACTGTGCGGGCTTATAATCACGCGAAAAGCCCGACGCGAAATAGCCGTCGAGGGCGCAGCGATAGGCATTGACGACCGAAGCGGTGTAATAAGCCGATTTTGCTCTGCCCTCTATCTTAAAGCTGTTTATGCCCGCCTCGACAAGCTCGGGGATATGCTCGATAAGGCACATATCCTTTGAATTCATTATGTAAGTGCCGCTCGCATCCTGCTCAACGGGGAAGAATTCGCCGGGGCGTTTCTCCTCCTGAAGCGAATATTTCCAGCGGCAGGGCTGAGCGCACTGGCCCCGGTTGGCATCCCGGCCTGCCATGTAATTGGAGAGCAGGCACCGGCCCGAGATGCTCATGCACATGGCTCCGTGGACAAACGCCTCGATCTCCAGCTCCGGCGGGGTCTTATCGCGCAGGGTGGCGATATCCTGCAGGCTCATCTCACGGGCCAGCACCACACGCTTTGCACCCATGTTGTAAGCGGCACGCGCAGCGGCCCAGTTGGTGATGCCGGTCTGGGTGGACATGTGGACATCGATCTCCGGGGCGAACTGCTTACAGGCTTCCAGCACGCCCAGATCGGCCACGATAAAGGCATCCACACCGGCGGCAGCAGCAGCCTTGATGGCTTCGGGCAGGCGGTCAGCTTCCTCATTGGTGGGCAGGGTGTTCATGGTCAGATAGACCTTGCGGCCGCGGGCATGGGCATAGATCACACCCTCGGCCAGCTGCTCCGGCGTAAAATTGGCAGGAGCCGACCGCATACCGAACTCCGGCAGGCTGCAATAAACAGCGTCTGCTCCATAGTTGATGGCATAACGCAGGCGCTCCAAGTCGCCTGCCGGGGCCAGCAGTTCCGGGATCTGTAACATAAAATCGTCCTCTCTTTTTAGCACCCTCTCTGTCATCGCTGACACGATGCCGCCTCACCGGATCGGTTTCTGCAAACCCGACTCCGGAGCCGTAATTGACTCGCCCCTTGGGAGAGCTGTCAGCATAGCGGACTGAGAGAGACTTACTTCTTCAAACTCTGATTGACTTCAGCCGCTTTCCGGCAGTTGGCCTGATGTTCAGCATAGGTCTTGGCGTAATAGTAGTGACCGGAAAGGTCCGTAACAAAGAAATAGCAGTCCCTGACTTCCTCATCACACTGAGGTGCCAGAGCAGCCTGGATCGCGGCAAGGCCCGGGTTCGAGATGGGCCCGGCGGGCAGGCCGATGCAGGTGTAGGTATCGTAGGCATTCCGGATGTTCTCGGGGATATCCTCCCAGCCGCCATAATACGGAGCCACCCAGTTCCAGAGGTAGTTGTTGTCCTCATCGCTCTGGACATAGCTGGAGGTGTTGCTCTGCAGGCGCGGATAGGGCGAGCCCTCGGCCAGACGGTTGCGGAACACCTGCGCCACATTGGAGTCCTGACTGTTTCCTGCTTCCTCCTGAACAAACGATGCCAGTGTGATCAGCTCCGGCAAGGTCATAGCCTGCTTTTCGAGCTCTGCGTACATTTCCTCTGTGATCTGTGCATCGAACTGCGCATAGAAGGTTGCCACATAGTTGTGCACGGTATCATCCTTCAAAAATTCGTAGGTCTCCGGGAAGAGATAGCCCTCGCACTTCATAAAGCGGTCAGGGGCGTCGGCATCGTCCGGCACATACTGCCAGAAGGTGTACTTGCTGAAATCGCCCTCGTTGGCTTCCTTCAAAAAGTCCTCCGCGCTGCACAGACCCGCAGCTTCCATCTTTTGGGCGATGGCAATGGCAGTCGTTCCCTCCGGAATGGTCACGCGCACCGTCTCGGCTTTGGCGTAGGTGGACAGGGCCGCAATAATGGCATCGTAAGAACAGGCGCTCTTCTGCAGGGTGAAATCGCCATACTGCAGCTTTGACGCCGCGCCCTTCTGCCCCACATACCAGCGGAACAGATAGGTCGAGCGGATAACTCCCGCATCCTTTAGCTTTTGCGCAATGGCAGAAACGCCGCTGCCCTGCGGGATGCTCACCGTTACCTCCGCACCGGGTCTACCATTGCCGCTGATCTCATTGCGCGCAAACAGCAACGCCCCGCCAACGGCCAGTGCCAGCAGTACCACCAGCACCAGCAGGATCTTCCATACACCGCCCTTTTTGCGGGCGGCATGAGAGCTTTTTTGTGCCATAAGCACTCCTTTTTATATCAGTTTTCCAGCATCAAACGCATGTAGCTTTCGCTCACATCGAAGGGTTCCGCATCGAAGCGGATCATCCCGTATTCCTGCCGCTTGCCCTCGCCGAGGAACAGCGGCTGCGCTGCGCCCACGGTGATGACTGCCTTTTCCACGATCACTTCCTTTTCGCGGGCGGCTTCCATCAGTACTTCGGCAGCGCGGTCATTGTCAGCCTGCAGCTCCACAAAATAGAGGGTATCCTCCTTGCGGAAATAGATGCCGTATGCCTGTTCTGTAGAAACGATGGTTGCACCGGCAGAATAGAGGTCGCCCAGCACCACCGCCATGCGCTCCGGGCTGAACTGCACCGTATCGGGCCAGAAACGCTCCCGCAGCTCGCACAGCTTTTTGGCTGTGACCGAGTCAAATTCCGCCTGACTCCACAAGTTGCGCTCCACCTCGCGGGGCAGACACCGCAGCGGGAATGCCCATGCAAAGCCCTTGTCCTGCAAAAGCGCGGCCTGCTCCGGGCCAGTGGGCACAGCCACCGTAAAGCCTGCGCCGCGCAGCTTCTGCTGAGCACACAGATAGTCCACAAGGCCCGCCAGGATCAGGCTTCCCTCGCCGCACAGGCCATATAAATAGGTGCCGGTGCGGCCCTGCAGCGTGACAGGAACTGCCAGCGCTACAGCTGCGATCTCGTCGTTTTCTTCTGCGACATAGACGTTCTGCTCGCCTGCAAACTGCTCAATGGCCTTTTTGGCAAATTCTTCCGATTCATTGCGCTGGCTCTGCCACAAGGCCAGCACTGCCGGTTTATCTTCCGGCTGCATCAAACGATACATCTGTCAGGATACCCCCTCTTATCGAAATTTATGTCAGAAACGTTGTCATCAGTCTGCGGGTCGGTAGTTTCTCCGAAGACCGTCCGCTGGAGTGGGACCCTGTTGCCGTAGGCAATAGGGCGGGCGATGGAATGGCTTGCAACAACAGTGACCGCCGCCAGTGGCGGAAACAGGGAGCTGTTGTTGGGGCCGCGGCCAGCGAGATGCAAGCGGATGCGAAGCAGCTGCTGGGTGCCGCAACCCGTATTTCGTGTCTGAGGAGAAAGCTGCCGACACACAGGCCCTGCAAACTTGTTCGTCTTTCAGTTTTTTAGAACGATTTTTTGCACTTCGGCCTGAATATCTTCGATGCTGCGCATGTTGTCCCCGCTGGTGCAATGCACGACGGCCCAGCCAAGGTGCGCGGCACAATACTCGGCGGCGCGGCGGCTGCGGGCGAGATACTCGGTGTCCTTCTCGTGCACATCCTTCCTGCTCTCGTCGCCGTGGTAGCGCTGGGTCATAAGCTTTTGGCTCACGGCGGGGTCTACCTGTAAGTAGATCACCTCATCCGGCGCAGGCAGGCCCAGCAGATGGAATTCGTAGTCAAACAACCAGCCGAGAAAGCTTTCCCACTGCTCCGGCGGCAGCTTGGAGCACTGGTGCACCGCATTGGAGGTGGTGTACCGGTCTGCAATGACGATGCCGCCGTTCTCGTAAAAGCTGCCCCAGTCTTTTTTGTAGCTGGCGTAGCGGTCCACCGCGTAAAAGCTGGAGGCCGCATAGGCGTTCACATCGTCCGGATGCTGACCAAACTGCCCGGCCAGATACATTTTTACAAGGGCGCTGGAGTCACTGCCGTAGTCCGGGAAGCTCACCTCGCGCACCGCAAGGCCCTGTGCAGCCAGATACCCGGCCAGCAGCTTTGCCTGCGTGGCCTTTCCGCTGCCGTCCAGTCCTTCAATGGCAATCAGTTTTCCCTTGCTCATACGCCTGCAGCCTCCTTGATGGATGCATATTTTGCGCGCACCTCAGCGGTTTTGCCGCAGCACATTTTTCCCTCCGGGCAGGGGCCGCTCACACAGGCCGGGCCGGACTTTGCAAAGATATGCGGTGCCACCGGATACACCAGCCCGAACATCTTTTCGGCCAGCTCCCGAATCTCCCACTGGGCACGGCTGCAGCAGCGCAGGTGGAAAAAGTTCTGCAAACTGCGGGCGTTCATCGTGACCACCATCTTGGTCTCGCAGGCGTTGGGCAGCACAAAGCGGGCGTCCTCGTTGGCCTGCTTGCTGGCCTTGGCGCGGGCCTGCTTTTCGGGCATTCCTTCGGCCATCAGGCGGGCGGTGTGGCCCTCTTCCAGCTTGTGAGCCAGATCAAGATAGCGTCTGGCGTCCTCTTCCATGCTGGCAAGGAAAGCCGCCTTTGCTTCCGGGATGGCTTCGATCTCCGGCGGCACCACATAGCGGAAGTCATCCAGCCGCACATAGCGCTGGCTCTGCACGCTGAAGGACGCGATACGATGGCGGGTGATCTGGGCAAGCAGGGTGCGGCTGACCCCCTCGATGCCAAAGGTGAAGCTGGCGTGCTCGATGGGGCTGGCGTGGCCCAGGTCGCTGAGCATGGTCAGGAAGCTGGCCGTCTTCTCCTCGGTCAGGCCGTCCAGCAGGTCGGTGATATGGGCATCGGAGTAGCAGAGCTTGGCCGCTGCCGCCACCACCTTTTCCGGTTCCGGGGTATGTGCGATCAAACGAACAGTCATCATAAGTTTGTTATTCCTCCGCAGTGATTTTGGTGAGGGGTGCAAAATTGGCCATGGTCTTTTTGATGCCTACCTTTTCAAAGTTGATCTCCACGATCTGATCTCCGGCGGCGGGCTTCACGGCCACCACCTGACCCCGGCCGAACACCTTGTGCTCCACAATGTCACCGGGTTCATAGTGTTTGGGGCCGGCAGAGGCCGATTTCTGGGCAGGAGTACCTGTAAAGGAAATATGCTTTTCAGCTTTTTTCTGCGTTGCACCGCTGTAATTTCCAGAACCATATTGAGAGCCATAGCCAGTGCTTCCACCACTGCGGCCGTAGCTGGAACCGTAGCCGCTGCTGCCGCCCCGGTTTGCGTAGGCAGAGCCAAAGCCGCGGCTCTCGCCTGCATTGTACTCCCGGTTCAGATAACCGCTGCGGCTGCTGTAACCGTTCCCGTAACCGCCTGCGCTGCGGCCCCAGCCGGACGGCCCGGAATAGCCGGACGCGCCGCCGGGCACCGTATCACTATAGCTGTCACCCCAACCGCCAAAGCGGGAGCGCTGTTCCAGCACCGGGCTGCGGGTCTCCTCGATATACTCCGGCTCGATCTCCCGCAAAAAGCGGCTGGGCTCATTGCGTTGGGTGCGGCCATAGAGCATCCGGGAAACGCTGTTGGAGATGTACAGCTCCTTTTTGGCGCGGGTGATGCCCACGTAGGCAAGGCGGCGCTCCTCTTCCAGATCAGCTTCGGAATACTTGCTCATCTCGCTGGGGAACACGCCCTCCTCCATGCCAATCAGGAACACATACGGAAATTCCAGACCCTTGGCGGAGTGCAGCGTCATCAGCGTCACATAGCCGCGCTCGTCCTCCTGCTGGTCAAGGTCAGTCACCAGCGACACGTTTTCCAAGTAGTCTTCGAGCGTCGCGTTTTCCGTTGCTTTCGCGTATTCGCTGACCGCGCCCATGAATTCCTGAATGTTCTCCACGCGCGAGCGGGCTTCCTCGGTATCTTCCTTCTGGTACTGCGCCAGCAAGCCCGTTTTTTCCACCAAAGTAGATACGAACTCCTCCAGCGGCATGGTTTCCTTGAGCGCCAGCAGCATCGTCATGAGCATAAAGAAGTCGCTGACGCACTTTTTCGGGCGCGCGGAAAGCGAATCCGGAACGTCGGACAGGGCGCTGTACAGTGGCATGTTGTTCTGCTGCGCATGATTCATCAGCTCCTGCACGGTGCTGTCGCCGATGGCGCGCTTGGGCACGTTGATGATGCGGCGCAGGGACACATCGTCCGCCGGATTAACCACAACGCGCAGATACGCAATCACGTCGCGCACTTCCTTGCGGTCATAGAACTTCTGACCGCCGAAGACCTTGTAGGGAATCGCCGAGCGCATCAGCATTTCTTCCAGCACACGGCTCTGCGCGTTCGTGCGGTAGAGAATCGCCATATTGCCATACGGTTCGCCGTGGCGGTTGAGCTGGCGGATGCGGTCGGCGACCCATGCGGCTTCCTCGCGTCGAAGAGGCGAATCGGGTCGCCCTCGCCCTGCTCTGTCCACAGCTTTTTCTCCTTGCGCCCGGAATTGTGCGCAATCACCTGATTCGCCGCGTCGAGAATATTGGCGGTCGAGCGGTAATTCTGCTCTAACTTGATGACGGTCGCGTCGGGATAATCCTTCTCAAAATCAAGGATATTGTGGATATCCGCGCCGCGCCAGCCGTAAATCGACTGGTCGTCATCGCCCACAACGCAGAGATTCCGGCTCTGGTCAGTCAGCAGTTTCACGAGCATATACTGTGCATAGTTCGTATCCTGATATTCGTCCACCATGACATATTGGAAGCGCTTGCGGTACACATCCAGCACAGGCGGATGGTCGGCGAGCAGTTCCAGCGTCTTGACGAGAAGGTCGTCAAAATCCAAGGCATTGAGCGTTTTCAGGCGCGCTTCGTACTCGACGAAGACCGTGTGAATCTGCTGGCAGCGGAAATCGCGGTCGGAGTGGTCGAACCACTCGTCCGGACTCATCAGCTTGTTCTTCGCATCGGAAATTTTCGCCTTCAATTCGCGAATCGGCAGCAGCTTATCGTCAATATTCTGGCGCTTCAAAATTTCCTTCAGCACCGCGCCCTGATCGTCGTCATCATAAATGACAAAAGAACGGGTATAGCCGCCGAGTTTCTCAATATCGCGGCGGAGGATTTTGGCGCAGGTGGAGTGGAATGTGGAAATCCACGCGTCGTTCGCCTGATCGCCCACCAGCGCGGCGATTCGCTCCTTCATTTCCTTCGCCGCCTTGTTGGTGAACGTCAGCGCCAGAATATGGTACGCCGCCACGCCGTGCGCCATCAGGTTCGCCACGCGGCAGGTCAGGGCGCGGGTCTTGCCGGAGCCTGCGCCAGCCAGAATCAGCACCGGGCCTTCCAGCGTTTCCGCTGCCAAGCGCTGCTGCGGGTTGAGCATACTTAAATCCATTTTTGTTTCCTCAATCTTTCTTTTCCTTTTCCGCGGCATTTTCCATGGCATCCAGCACCGCCGTATAGCCGTTCGCGCCATAAAGCAGCGCCCGGTTGACGCGGCTGATGGTTGCGGAGGATGCACCCGTCTGACGGGCAATTTCCTGATAGGTGGCATGTTCGCGGAGCATCTTCGCCACCTCGATGCGCTGCGCCATGCTCTTGATTTCCGCAATGGTACACAAATCCTCGAAGAAGCGATACGCCTCGTCCGTTGATTCCAGCGACAACAGCGCCTTCATCAGCAAGTCCGTCTGTCCGTTCTTCACGCGGGGCTCAAACATATTTCGCACTCCTTCACCGCAAGGGGTCAGCCCCCCTGCGCATAGGTACATTATAGCACATTTCTGCCCAAATGAACAGGGCAAAAGCAGGGCAGAAAACGCGGAAAATTACGTCTTTCCACGCAAAAAAGGGGGAAAGCCTGTTTCTTTCTCCCCTTTTGCTTTGGGCAGATTACCCTTCCAGTGGAACGGTCAGCACGTCTTCGAGTTCATACGGATGGCCGTAAATCGTCACGCTGATCGGTTCACCGGAAATCAGTGTCAGCGTCACGCCTTTGGGCTTCACGCGCAGTTCGATGATGCGCCCGCGGTAATTGAATTTGTAGCTGTATCCATTCCAGCAATCCGGCAGGAACGGTTTGAAGCGCAGTCCGCCGAGCGTGCGCATTCCCGCAAAGCCCTTCGCAATCGCCAGCCACGAGCCGGACATGCTGGTGATATGCAGCCCGTCCTGCGAATCCTGATTGATGTTGTCCAAATCATAGCGCGCCGTCCGCTTGTACATCGCCACGGCGAGGTCTTTTTCACCAAGCTGCGCCGCCATAATCGAATGGATGCAGGGCGACAAGCCCGATTCGTGCAGCGTCAGCGGCGCATAGAAGTCGAAATTCCGCCGGAGCGTTTCGGTGTCGTAGACGTGGTTGAGGAAGTACAAGCCCATCAGCACATCCGGCTGCTTGATGTACCCCGAACGCAGGATGCGATCCCACGACCAGTGCATATAGATAGGGCGCTCCTCCGCCGGGATGTCGGACGCGGGGCGCAAATCCTTGTCCAGAAAGGCGTCATGCTGCGGGAAAATGCCCAGACCGCGATCGTCAGGATAATACATGCGGTCGGCAATGTCCTGCATGTGCTTCAGATCATCCGGCGTAATCTGCAAGGCTTCCAAGCGATCGTCATCCAGCTTGGCGCATGTCTCCACAAAATACTCCAGGCACCACGCCGCCATGCGGTTGGTGTACCAGTTGTTGTTGACGTTGTTCTCGTACTCGTTCGGGCCGGTCACGCCGAAAATCATGTACTTCTGCGTCCGCTGATTGAAATGCACACGCCCGACCCAGAATTTCGCGATTTCCGCCATCACCTCGACGCCCTCGCCAAGCAGGTACGTTTCGTCCCCGGTGTACATCGTGTACTCAAAGATAGCGTGGACAATCGCGGCATTGCGGTGGATGCCCTCGAACGCGACTTCCCACTCGTTGTGACACTCGCTGCCGTTGATGGTCGAAACGGGATAGAGTGCGCCGGGCATACCGAGGTTCGCCGCGTTGCGCTTCGCCGCTTCGAGATGGTGATAGCGGTAAAGCAGCAGCTGGCGCGCCGTGTCCGCCCCGCGAATCGCCAGAAACACCGGCAGGCAGTAGGCTTCCGTATCCCAGTACGTCGATCCGCCGAAGCGCTCGCCCGTGTAGCCCTTCGGCCCGATGTTGAGGCGTGCATCGCTGCCCGTGTAGGTGCTGAGCAGCTGGAAGAGGTTGAAGTGGATGCCCTGCTGCGCGCTGTCGTCGCCCTCAATCTGCACATCCGCCATTTCCCAGCGCTCGTGCCACGCTGCCTGATGCGCTTTGAGCGCCTTCTGCCATCCCTCGTCGCACGCCTGCTGCGCCGCCGCCATCGCCAAGTCCATCAGCTGGTCTTTGTCGTGGTCACGGCTGGTGAACACGGCGACGTACTTTTCCACCGAGACAGTCGTGCCGGAGTGAATATCGCCCGCATAGAGCGCAGCGCAGTAGCCGGCTTTGGACGCCATATCAATATAGTCGATGCCCTCAACGCGGTTCGTCATTGCCGCCGCGACGGTGAAGCGCTGCACGCCGTAGGGATTCGGCTTCGTCTGCACCAGCACGCCGCCGCGCTCATCCCAGCCCTCGCCATCCACCATGTTCCAGAAGGACTGGTCGTAGTTCGCATCAACATTGCGGACGTTGCCATCCAGATAGGGCGAAACCTCCATCCGGCAGTCAAACGATGGGGTCACCTGATAGCGAATCGCCAGCAGCTCCTTCGTATCCATCGACACGAAGCGCCAAGTGTCCAGCGTCAGGCTGCCCTTATCCATATCCACGCAGGCGTGGCGGTACAGCACGGCCGTGCGCATGTCCACCTCGCGTTCATATTCCCAGACTGTCGCGCGGCTGAGGTCGAGCGGGTGCTGGTCGATGATGACATGAATGCCGATGAGGTTGATGGCGTTGATAACCTTCGCATAATACTCCGGATAGCCTTTTTTCCACCATCCGACGCGTGTCTTATCGGGATACCACACGCCGCCCAGATACGTCCCCTGAAAGCTGTCGCCGGAATAATCTTCCTCAAAATTGCCGCGCAGACCCATATAGCCGTTCGCCAGCGACATCAGCGACTCGGCGAAGCGCTGGGTATTGGGCTGCCAGCCGCGTTCGACCACTTTCCACGGATGCACGGGAAAGCTCATTGTTTTTCTCCTCCCTTGTCGGCTCGAATGCATTTCCAGCCGGTGCAGAACTCTTCCTAATACAATAATGCTTTTCCGCTTTTTTGTCAAGGGAAACCGTGTTCTTCTGTGTTTGTCCGTTTCGCTGTATTTTCGTCCCGTTTCCTGCATTTTCAGTTTCATCCTGCACTTTTTTGCTTCATCGGCTTCGGCTGCGAACAGAAAGATTCACACCAACGCCCATTTTTTCCGCATTCGGGGCGTTTGCAGCTTTTTGCGAACGTTCGGCATTTTCGTTTTTTTTTTGTCGTTTTTGAAGGGAAAAAACAGAATCAATGCAAAAAAAGCCCTTGACAAATCCTTTCCAAGCCGCTATACTTGTTGTCAACAGCAAGGGCGCTGTGAGATGAATTTCATTCGTTCTCGCAGTTGCCCTTTTCTTCGTAAATGCGAAAAAAACGCGTTTTACGAGGAGCGCGACGGAAAGCAGAGCCGCTTTCCCCCGCCGCTGGAATGCTTTCAAGAGCGAAATGACTTTGGAGGAGGAATCCCGGATGGCCAACATCGAAGAGCTTTTCGGCAGCAGCGTTTTCAATGACGCCGTCATGCAGAAGCGTCTGCCCAAGGATATTTACAAGGCGCTGCACAAAACCATCACTGATGGTACGCCCCTTGACCCGCAGGTGGCCAACGTCGTGGCAAACGCCATGAAGGACTGGGCAGTGGAACGCGGCGTTACGCATTATACGCACTGGTTCCAGCCCCTGACCGGCATCACCGCTGAAAAGCACGACAGCTTCATTTCGCCCAAGGACGGCGGCAAGATTATCCTCGAATTCAGCGGCAAGGAACTCGTCCGCGGTGAGCCGGACGCTTCCTCGTTCCCCTCCGGCGGCCTGCGCTCCACGTTTGAAGCCCGCGGCTATACGGCGTGGGATCCCACCAGCTACGCCTTTATCAAGGATGGCGTGCTGTGCATCCCGACGGCGTTCTGCTCCTACGGCGGCGAAGCGCTCGACCAGAAGACGCCGCTGCTGCGCTCGATGGAGGCGCTGTCCACGCAGGCGGTTCGCGTGCTGAAGCTCTTCGGCCGTGACGCAACGCGCGTGACCTCCACCGTCGGCCCGGAGCAGGAGTATTTCCTTGTTGACAAGGCGCTCTACGACCAGCGCAAGGACTTGATTTTCACCGGCCGCACCCTGTTCGGCAACAAGCCGCCGAAGGGGCAGGAGTTGGAAGACCACTATTTCGGTTCGATTAAGCCGCGCGTTCAGGCGTTCATGACCGATCTGAACGAAGAGCTGTGGAAACTGGGCATCCTCGCCAAGACCGAGCACAATGAAGTTGCCCCCGCACAGCACGAACTTGCCCCGATTTTTTCCATCACCTCCGTCGCAACCGACCACAATCAGCTGACGATGGAAATGATGAAGAAAATTGCCCAGCGTCACGGTCTGGTGTGCCTGCTGCACGAGAAGCCTTTTGCGGGCGTCAACGGCTCCGGCAAGCACAACAACTGGTCGATGTCCACCAACACCGGCTACAACCTGCTTGAGCCCGGCGACGACCCGGCGACCTCTGCGCAGTTTATGCTGATTCTGACGGCGGTTATCAAGGCAGTTGATGAATATGCCGATTTGCTGCGCATCTCCGTCGCATCCGCCGGCAATGACCATCGTCTGGGCGCGAACGAAGCGCCGCCTGCGATTATCTCCATGTTCCTCGGCGATGAGCTGTCCGCGATTGTCAACGCCTTCGAGGAAGAGAAGGAATACTGCGCAAGCGAAAAGCACGACCTCGAAATCGGCGTGAGCGTGCTGCCGAAGTTCCCCAAGGACAACACTGACCGCAACCGCACCTCTCCCTTCGCCTTCACCGGCAACAAGTTCGAGTTCCGTATGCCCGGTTCTGCTGAGAACCTCAGCGATGCCAACACCATCCTGAACACTGCTGTTGCCAAAGAGCTGAAGCAGTTTGTTGCCGATGTGGAGGGCGCTGCTGACTTTGAGTGCGCTGCCGCCGCCTGGGTCAAGAAGACCCTGAACGACCACCGCCGTGTGATCTTCAACGGCAACGGTTATTCCGAAGCCTGGGAAGCTGAGGCTGCCCGCCGTGGCCTGCCCAACCGCAAGTGCACCCCCGATGCCATGGTCGCCCTGAAGGAAGAGAAGAACATCTCCCTGATGGAAGAGTTCGGCGTTCTGACCAAGACCGAAATGCTGAGCCGTTACGAAGTTGAGATGGAGCACTACTCCAAGATCATCAACATCGAGGCCCTGACCATGCTGGAGATGGCCCGCAAGCAGCTGCTGCC
>OLZZ01000792.1_pt1 | contig 12560 bp, 10 predicted proteins | sample 1673571 | NCBI WGS metagenome assembly OLZZ01 (sample SAMEA103958115, study PRJEB25191) | human gut metagenome | biome: human-associated habitat [ENVO:00009003]; feature: intestine environment [ENVO:2100002]; material: feces | place: Germany | collected 2013/2015 | reverse complement strand
GAGCACGAAGCTCGGGCGCACAAGCACGGGGTAGCCTATGCGCGCGGCAACAGCCGCACCGGTCTCGATATCCGTAACAGCCTCGCCTTTCGGGTTCGGGATGCCGAGAGATTTTATAACGGCGTCAAACGCGTCCCTGTTCTCGGCGCGCTCAATGGCGTCGCAGTCGGTGCCGATTATCTTCACGCCGCGCCTTGCAAGCGGAGCCGCGAGGTTGACGGCAGTCTGACCGCCGAGGGTGACTATAACGCCCTCCGGCTTTTCGAGATGGACTATATTCATGACATCCTCTGTCGTCAGGGGCTCGAAATAGAGCTTGTCGGCAGTGGTGTAGTCGGTCGAAACGGTCTCGGGGTTGTTGTTTATAACTATCGCCTCATAGCCGAGCTGCTGAATGGCATGGACAGCGTGGACGGTCGAATAGTCAAACTCAACGCCCTGTCCGATACGGATAGGACCTGAACCTAAGACTATTATCTTCTTTTTGTCCGACACAACGGACTCGTTCTCGCTCGCGTAGGTCGAGTAGAAATAGGGCACATAGCTGTCAAACTCACTCGCGCAGGTATCAATCATCTTGTATGTCGGGAAGATATCCTCTTTGCATCTGCGCTCATATATGCTGTCCTCGCTCTCTTTCCAGAGCTCGGCGATATACGAATCGGAGAAGCCGAGGCGCTTTGCCTCGCGCAGAAGAATGTCGGAGCCGGGATTCGCCTCCATCTCCTTCTCGAAATCGACTATCTTCTTTATCTTATCGAGGAAGAACATATCTATATGCGTTATATCGCAGATAAGCGACGGGTCAACGCCCATCCACATCAGCTGGGATATTGCATAGAGACGGTCGTCCGTGCCCTCTTTGATATATTCGAGCAGCTCGTCAACGCTCATATGCGCCGAGTCGAACTTCTCCATATGCAGGTGGTTCTTGCTCTCCTCGAGCGAGCGTATCGCCTTGAGCAGGCTCTCCTCAAATGTGCGTCCGACGCTCATGACCTCACCGGTCGCCTTCATCTGGGTCGAAAGCGTGTTGTGCGCGGCGGGGAACTTGTCGAACGGGAAGCGCGGCATCTTGGTCACGACATAGTCGAGCGAGGGCTCAAAGCAGGCAGGGGTATTTGCAAGCTGTATTTCATGCAGATCCATGCCGACCGCTATTTTCGCCGAGACACGCGCTATCGGATATCCGCTCGCCTTTGAAGCGAGGGCGGACGAGCGCGAAACTCTGGGGTTGACCTCAATAACATAGTAGCGGAACGAATGGGGATCGAGCGCAAACTGAACGTTACAGCCGCCCTTTACTCCCAGGGCGCGGATAATTTTGAGCGCGGAATCCCTGAGCATCTGATATTCTTTATTCGTCAGCGTCTGGCTGGGCGCGACGACTATCGAGTCGCCGGTATGAATGCCGACGGGGTCGAGGTTTTCCATATTACAGACGGTGATAGCGGTGTCGTTCGCGTCGCGTATCACTTCGTATTCTATCTCTTTGTAGCCCTTTATGCTCTTTTCGACGAGCACCTGATGCACGGGCGAGAGCGCAAGCGCGTTCTTCATCATGTCGCGCATCTCGTCGGGGTCATAGGCGAAGCCGCCGCCCGTTCCGCCGAGCGTGAACGCGGGGCGCAGGATAACGGGGTAGCCTATCTTCTCCGCCGCCTCAAGACCCTCTTCGATGCTGTAGGTTATCTGCGAGGGAACAATCGGCTCGCCGATGCTCTCGCAGAGCTCTTTGAACAGCTCTCTGTCCTCGGCGCGCTCAATGCTCTCGGCATCAGTGCCGAGCAGCTCTATCTCGCACTCCTTGAGAACGCCCTTCTTCGCGAGCTGCATCGCAAGGTTGAGTCCGGTCTGACCGCCGATGCCGGGGACTATCGCGTCCGGGCGCTCATAGCGGCAGATACGCGCGAGATATTCGAGCGTCAGCGGCTCCATATAGACTTTATCGGCAATCTGCACGTCGGTCTGGATCGTCGCCGGATTGGAATTGACCAACACGACCTCGTACCCCTCTTCCTTGAGGGCCAGACAAGCCTGCGTACCCGCGTAGTCGAACTCCGCAGCCTGGCCGATCACGATCGGGCCGGAGCCGATCACCATCACTTTCTTGATATCCGTTCTCTTAGGCATTTTGACTCTCCTCCATCATTTTGATAAACTTATCGAACAAATAGGTGCTGTCCTGCGGACCGGGCGCACTCTCCGGATGATACTGGACGCTGAAAATCCGATCGGCGCGGCATTCGACGCCTTCGGCGGTATCGTCCAGCAGATTCAGGTGCGTAAGGGTCAGTCCGGTGCCCTTCAGCGACTCCGTATCGACCGCAAAGCTGTGGTTCTGGCTCGTGATCTCGACCTTGCCCGTTTCGAGGTTCTTCACGGGGTGGTTACCGCCGCGATGTCCGAATTTCATCTTGAAGGTGCGGGCTCCGTAAGCCAGCGAAATCACCTGGTGTCCCAGGCAGATACCGAAGATCGGCAGGCGCCCCCGAAGCGTGCGGACCATCTCGATGACCGGCTGCACGTCGGTCGGATCGCCGGGACCGTTCGAGAGGAAAAGTCCGTCGGGACGGAAAGCCATCACCTCCTCGGCCGTAATATCGTAGGGCACTACCGTCACGTTGCAACCCTTCTCGTTGAGCTTGCGGATGATGTTGTGCTTGATGCCGCAATCGACCGCCACCACGTCGAAACGATGATTGGCCGTGCGGGAGAACCAACGCTTGCGGCAGCTCACGCGCTCGACCATGTCGCGGCGCACGGGCGCCTCCTTCAGGCGGCGCAGGGCCTCCTCCTGCGGCATCGACGCATCGACGACGATCACCCGCTGGGTACCCTCGTCACGAATAATGCGCGTCAGCATACGGGTATCGATCCCCCAGACGCAGGGTATGCCGTACTCCTCGCATACTTCGCCAAGGGTCTTGGTATAGCGGAAATTACTCGGCAGGTCGTTGTATTCGCGCACGATCATACCGCCGATAGTCGGATACTTGGTTTCGTAATCCTCGTCCGTAATGCCGTAGTTGCCGATCAGCGGATAGGTCATCACGACCATCTGGTCGGTATAGGAGGGATCGGAGAGAATCTCCTGGTAGCCGACCATCGAGGTATTGAACACGATCTCGCCCGTCGCCTCCCGGTCCGCGCCGAAACCGTAGCCGTAGAACTCGCGGCCCGACTCAAGCACGATTTTTTTGGTGAATGGTTTCATATTCGGTTATTTCGTAATTTGTCTTCGTTCATTTTTCAATTTCCGGCCCTGTTTCCCGCATCCGGCAGAATCCGCGACGGCCGCAGTCACCGCCCGTCGAAAAACGGAATCGCATTTCGTATTCCGATCCGGGACAATCCGCGCACATCGCTTCCGCCCCGTCTATCGGAAACGCTCCGTCGCGTATGCCGTACGTCCCCCGACCAGCGTCCAGAGCGTACGGCCCGCAACCCGCCAGCCGGCAAAAGGTGTAGCGCGGCCTTTCGACAGGAAGGTTTCGGGATCGATCTCGTACTCCGCATCGAGGTCGAACACCGTTAAATCGGCCGGTTCGCCCGCCTGCAAGCCTCCGCCGAGGCCGAAAATCCGGCGCGGAGCCATCGACATCCGCTCGACGAGCTGCTCCAGCGTAAGCAGCCCCGGCTTCACCAAATAGGTATAGAGCAGCGGGAAAGCACACTCCAACCCCACGATACCCATCGCGCTGCCGGCCAGTCCGCGCGATTTCTGTTCGGCGGTGTGAGGCGCATGATCCGTGGCAATCACCTCGATCGTCCCGTCGGCGACGGCCTGCCGCAGGGCTTCGCGGTCTTCACGTCCGCGCAGCGGCGGATTCATCTTGAAACGACCGTCCTCCTGCAAATCCTCGTCGCAGAGCAGCAGGTAGTGCGGAGCCGTTTCGCCGCTGACTTTCAGCCCGGCGGCCTTCGCCCGGCGAATCAGCTCGACGCTCTCCTTGGTCGAAACGTGGCAGACATGATACTGACATCCGGTTTCGGCTGCCAATTTTATATCGCGTTCCACCTGCCGCCACTCGCTCTCGGAGCAGATACCCTTGTGTCCGTGCTCGCGGCAATAAACACCGTCGTGGATATACCCTCCTTTCAGCAATTCATCGACTTCGCAATGGGCCACGATCGGCTTGCCGACCGCTGCGGCGCGACGCATGGCTTCGGCCATCAGCTCCTCGCCCTGCACCCCCCGTCCGTCGTCCGAGAAGCCCACGACCTCTCCGGCCAGAGCCCCGAAATCGACCAGCTCCCCGCGTCCCTTCTGTCCCCGCGTAATGGAACCGTAAGGCAGCACCCGAACGACCGCATCGCGGCGGATCAGAGCCAGCTCCGCTTCCAGATGCTCCGGCGAATCGGGCGCCGGATTGAGATTCGGCATCGGACAAACGGTGGTATAACCTCCGTGCGCGGCGGCAGCCGTACCCGTCGCAATAGTCTCTTTCTCCGAAAAACCCGGTTCGCGCAAGTGGACATGCACATCGACCAATCCCGGCAACACATGACAACCCGTCAAATCGACAGCCCGGTCGTCCGCCTCAAGCGCGACCCGACCGCCTATGGCGACGATTTTACCGTCTTCGATCGCCAGATCGCCCGTTTCGAACCTTCCGTCCCGATAGAACTTCGCACCTTTGAGAATCGTCTTCATTTTGCTGTACCGTTTCGCACCTCGCCGCAGCGGGTGCACAAAAAAATAGGGCAACTTGGACAGCTACCCTAATAACTTGGAAAAATTATAATAAAAATTGGAAATATTTTCCGAATGATTACCCCGGAAATGACGGCGCCGTACGTACTGGGCCTCCTGAAATGCGTTCGGTATGAAACTAAACATTGGCTTGATCGGGTTCCGGTGTTATCAGGGGCAAAGGTAAGCATAATTTACGGTTTCGGCAAGACAACCCGGCCAAAAAATTTCGCCGGCATCCTGCAACGACAGAACGATACGCCCCGGCAGAAGTTTCGGTCCGCGCTCCGACGCCCGTCCACCCGACCGGACGGCCATCGAGCGTTCCTCCGGAAACCTCCGCCCCCATCCCCCGCCGGAAAAAGCACGGCCTTATCGAAGAGCGGGGAGGGGCGTTCAACGCTCCTCCCCGCTCTTTCCGGCCGATCTGAATCAATACCGGTTGCGCCCGTAACTGCCGCCCTGATTGGAGCCGTAACCACCCCGGTCGCTGCGCTCGGTCTTCGGACGGGCCTCATTGACGTTGATAGCCCGCTCGTCGAGCTCGAAACCGTTCAACGCGTTAATCGCGTTCCGTGCGGCCGACTCGTCCGGCATTTCGACGAAACCGAAGCCGCGCGAGCGGCCGGTTTCGCGGTCGGTGATGATGTTGGCGGAAGATACTTCTCCGTACTCCCCGAATAAAGTCTGCAAACTCTCGCCCCGGGTGCGGAAGTTCAAATTCGATACGTAAATGTTCATTTTTTCTATTTTGACTGTGGATAAATGTTTATTGCGCAAATGCGATTTTCACCGCATTCATACCGCGTGTACCCCGCATGAGTTCGAAAAGGACAATCCGCCCCTCGCCGATCCCTTCGGGAGCCGAAGATATATGGAAAAAATATTTTTCCGTCGAAGCCAGGTCCTTGATAAACCCGTACCCCTTCTCGGTATTGAAATACTCGACACGCCCTTTCAGCGGTTCGGCCGCAATATCTTCCTTTTTAGGCGTGGCTATCACGATATCCTCGAGCTGGATCTCGACTTTCGGCCGCAGCTGGGGCGGAGTGTCGGTAATATTCCCGTTCTCGTCCACATAGGCGATCATATCGTCGAGTGAGGAGCTTCCTCCGGCCTGGCGTTCTTCCCTGCGTTTCTGTTTTTCGAGGCGCTTGGCCTGCTTTTTCTTTTCGTTCTCTCTTTTTCCGAATGTTTGCGATTTTGCCATTAAATTCAACTTAAAGATTATTATGCACGGTATGTTTCCGCATTGAGTTTTTTGCCCGTCAGCCGCTGTATGTCTTTCATGAGCGGCCGCTCGTCCGGGGTGCAGAACGTAAAGGCTGTTCCGGAATGTCCGGCACGACCGGTGCGGCCGATACGGTGTACGTACGTTTCCGGCACATCCGGCAGATCGTAATTGATGACGATCTCCAATTCCCGAATGTCGATGCCACGGGCAGCGATGTCCGTAGCGACCATCACCCGGATCTTGCCGGACTTGAAATCCGCGAGTACGCGCTGGCGGTGATTCTGCGACTTGTTGCCGTGAATCGCTTCGCTTCGAATACCCGACTTGGAGAGCAGACGCGAAATATTGTCCGCTCCGTGTTTGGTGCGGGAGAAGACGAGGACGGACTTATCCTCCTCGCGGAGCAGAGATACGAGCAGTTTCTTCTTCTCCGGCTTCTCCACGAAATAGACCCGCTGATCGATCGCATCCACCGCCGACGAAACCGGAGTCACCTCCACCCGCACGGGGTCGGTCAGCATACTTTTCGAGAGCGCCACGATGTCCGCAGGCATCGTCGCCGAAAAAAAGAGGGTCTGGCGCGACTTCGGCAGCAGCGGCAACAGCCGTTCTTTAGGCAGGTATTTCACTATTTGCATGATGTCGTCATAGAATCCCATGTCGAGCATTCGGTCGGCTTCGTCCAACACGAAATGCGTGATCGCGTCGAGTTCGACGAACCCCTGTCCGATCAGATCGTGCAGGCGCCCCGGCGTAGCTATCAGAATATCCACGCCGCCACGAAGCGCCTCGACCTGCGGGCCTTGTTTCACACCGCCGAAAATCGTCAGATGCTTCAGACCGACATATTTTCCGTAATCCGAAAAACTGTCGCCGATCTGCACGGCCAACTCCCTGGTAGGGGTCAGGATCAGGGCCCGGATCGGCCGCACTCCGGATTCCCGATCGTGATTCCGCCCCCGCCGGTTGCGGCGCGGCACGTCGGTCGGCTCTGCCTGCATCCCACTGCTCAAATGCTGCAGGATCGGAATGGCGAACGCCGCCGTCTTACCCGTCCCGGTCTGGGCGATGCCCAGCATATCGCGCCCATCGAGCGCCACAGGAATACCCTTTTGCTGAATGGGCGTAGGAGTCAGGTATCCTTTTTCACCGATCGCCTTCAAAATAGGGTCGGTAATTTTCAATTCGTTAAATGTCATAATCATCGTATAATTCCGTCGTACGACGGAGTTTTCATCTGTTGCGGAGGCATCCGGTGCGGAAGCGGAAAAACGAAAGCGAGAAAGTTTCCTGTCCCCGGTCGAAACCGCAGTCACGCACACCTTGTTCCCCGACAGCGCAATCTGCCCGAACCACGCTGAAAAAGGGCGGCCAGAACGGGCGTATGCAAGTAAAAAAATAATCTCAATTTCGGGACATCGTTAAAACCCGGCAACGGCTCTCTTCTGCCTGCGACAGACATACTCAAGCGAAATTGCCCAAACAAAGAAAGTTTACAAAGGTCGATTTCAACGATGGAAAAATCCGGACGGGATATAGGTCCGGGAAAATGCAAAGAAGATAAAGATCAGAATGAACCTGCCTTGTTTATTGGGTAAAGGTAACAATTATTACACCATTCGCACCATCTTTTCCGAAAAATATCGTCCACTTTCACCCTAAAAATACATATAACATTACTTGTCAGCAAATTAAATAAAATTTCTTCAAGAATAATTTCATCGTGCACTGCGCTCGATATTTTCAAGCGCCGCAGAAAAAGACCGGATCGGGAAAACACGCGACTCGCCGGGAATAGTGATCTTCTCCTGCCGAAAGTAGTGAATCGATCGCCATACGACGGGATTTTCACACAACGTACACTCCTTATTCGATGTTCTCCGGCAAAGAAAGGATAAAATTCACTAACTTTACGGCAAATAGGCAGCCCCCGGCCGCTTCCGACAAACCCGAACGGCTTCCGCGTGCACGATCTTTACAGAAAACAGGCGGCGCCTCAGCTGTAACCAAATAAATTTGGCACAGCTTTCGGCTTGCACTATCTTTGCAAAGACCAACTGAAAAACAGTATTCGAGATGGCTCACACTCTTTTTGTACCCCTGATGCTCACCCTCGGCGCCGGTCTGGCAACCGGTATCGGCAGCACGATAGCCCTTTTCGCCCACCGTACCAACAAACGACTGCTTTCGTTCTCGTTGGGACTGTCGGGCGGCGTGATGATCTACGTTTCGTTCGTCGAACTGTTCCAACAGGCACGGGAGGCTATCGGAGCCATCTACGGACCCCAAACCGGAATGGGTATCACGACTCTGGCCTTTTTCAGCGGCGTACTGCTGATCGGCGTCATCGACCGGCTGGTGCCTTCGGTCGAGAACCCGCACGAAGCCCATATGATCGAAGAGCTGGAGAAGAAACCGAAAAATGCCAAACTGATGCGCATGGGACTGATGACCGCCCTGGCTATCGGCATCCACAACTTCCCGGAAGGCATCGCCACCTTCGCCACCGCCGTCGAAAATCCCACGCTGGGTATCGCCATCGCCGTCGCCATCGCCATACACAACATACCCGAAGGTATCGCGGTTTCGATCCCCGTCTTTTACGCCACCGGCGACCGGATGAAAGCCTTCCGCTATTCGCTCCTATCGGGTTTGGCAGAGCCGGTCGGCGCCCTGCTCGCCTATTTTATCCTCATGCCGTTCATGTCTCCCGTCATGATGGGCTGCATCCTGGCAGGCGTCGCCGGAATCATGGTTTTCATCTCAATCGACGAACTGCTGCCGGCCGCCCGCGAATACGGCGAAGCCCACATCTCGATCTACGGCGTGATGAGCGGCATGGCGATCATGGCCCTCAGCCTGATCCTGCTCGGATAAAGTATGCGGCGCGATTATATACTTTAATGTACCTCTTCGAAAGCACAGCACCCCAAATCCCCTCCGGGAAAAGGATGCAGGCAAGGGGCGAATTATAAACGCGGCCACAAGCCCGCGAATAAACGTCCCTTCGGATTCGACGCTGCAACCGTCGAATAAAGGGCCACGAAAGATATATCTCAATCAATATACTGCCCTCCGATCCGAATCTGACCGACAATGCTCGGACGTTTCTCGCGCCCTCCCAAGAAAAAAGTTCAGGGTGAACCCGACATCGAATAACGGCCCGCAAAATTGCGGCTACCGCCGAATTCAAAAAAAACGGTCGCATATAATACCATAATTTAACAGATCTCGGTAAAGCCTTTCGGCCTACCCCGTACATTTCATCCTCAACGCCCCCTGCCCCGAATCATCGTAAAATTTCAATTTTTCAGGCATTTTATTTGGTTTATAAAATAAAGTAGTTTATATTTGTAATACCAACAAAAACCGAAAGCTATGGAAACAACTCGAAAAATCGATGCGAAAGCCGCACGCAGAAAGCGCCGGCTCATCCGGGAATGGATAACATACGCAGTAATTTGTGCATTTCTGGCCGGAGTCAATGCCCTCACGACGCCCCACTATTGGTGGGTGCTGTGGGTCATGGCAGGCTGGGGGCTCGGTCTTATTCTGGATCTGATATTCCACCTGACAAAACTCTCGGACGATGACGATGCGGAGTGATCCGCCGACGGTCGGACCGCACGAAAAAACTCGATTTCCGATACGGTCGGACAACAGCCCGAAATCATTCGGGGCGAGGGATGCCTTGTAAACACAGTCAAAAACGGCTGCCAACGAACGGATACCCGAATCTGCAAAGAAAAAAGCGGCATGCTAAAATATATAATCATCAAAACTCACTGCGTATGGAAGAGAGAAAATTAGACGCACGAGAGAGTATGGAACTCATCTCGCGCATGATTCAAAACACCCGCAACCGGCTGGAAAACCATGCGGGACGCCCGTTCCTCGTATGGGGCTATACGACCGTCGGGATCGCCCTGCTCAATTACTGGTTCAACATCGCCGGATGCCATCCCGCCTGGTGCTTCACCTGGTTTCTCATTCCCATCATCGGCTGTCTGCTGATGCGGTTGTTCCCGGACAAGAAGCCGACGGAGCCCCGCACAGAGATCGACCGCATCGTCGGCAAGGTCTGGTTAGTATCCTCATTATCATTGATTCCGATCTTCCTCTTTTCGCTATTTCACGGACTCTCCTACCGACACAGTCTTTTCGAACTCATTACACTGGTGATGGCTACGGCAACGGCAACAACCGGAATGATCGTTCGTTCGAAAATATACATCGTCGCAGGACTTACCTGTATGGCTCTTTCAGTCCTCTTCCCTTTATACGACTATTTCCTGAAAAAAATCGCAACTTCTGACGGAATTGAGATAACCGCCGGACTCCTAAACAACGAAATCCTTATCTTTGCCGGCGTATTTTTCATCATGATGGTCGTCCCGGGACATATCATCAACTACCAATCGCACAAAAGATGTTCAAGGAACTGAATCCCCTGCTGCACTCGGAACTGCGCCTGGCGGTAATGTCGATCCTCCTCGGGGTCGAAGAGGCCGACTTCGTTTTCATCCGGGAACAGACGGGAGCTTCGGCGGGCAACCTGAGCGTACAGATCGACAAACTGCAAAAAGCCGGCTACATCACGGTCGAAAAGACCTTTCGGGGAAAAATACCCCGCACGCTCTGCCGCATTACCCCGACAGGCGTGGATGCTTTCGAGGAGTACGTCGAAGCGTTGAAGAGCTACATAAAAAAGTAGGAAGGAAAACAGATTCTCGGCTCCGGCGGCGACAACGACCGGTTCGGAATGGGGCATAAAGGTCGTTATGCCCCATATTTTCAACCCCGACCTCGAATCCGGCCGAATCGCCAGCCGGCAATCTCCCGGCGGGCCTCCTTGCTGCAACGACCGGAAAGGCGAACAGCGTAAATCAGCCGCAGCCCCGCAATTTCGGCGAGTTTCGGATCCCGCCATACGCAAACAAGCCCGGAGTTTCGCTCCGGGCTTGTTTGCATCTATTCTTCAAACGATTAGTCCTCGAACTTCGCCGAGAGGAACTCCCGGTTCAGACGGGCGATGTGCGAAATCGAAATCATCTTCGGACACTCGGCCTGGCAAGCTCCCGTATTGGTACAGTTACCGAAGCCCAGTTCGTCCATCTTGGCCACCATCGCCTTGGCGCGGCGGGCACCCTCGACACGTCCCTGCGGCAGTTTCGCGAGCGACGACACACGGGCGGCGACGAAAAGCATCGCCGAGCCGTTCTTACAGGTCGCAGCGCAGGCACCGCAACCGATGCAGGCAGCGGCATCCATCGCAACGTCGGCATCGGCCTTCGGGATGGGAATGTTGTTGGCATCCTGCACGGCATTCGTACGGACCGAGATGAAGCCGCCGGCCTGAAGAATCTTATCGTAGGCACTGCGATCCACCACGAGGTCCTTGATTACGGGGAAAGCCGCCGAACGCCAGGGCTCGATGACGATCGTCGCCCCGTCTTTGAAACGGCGCATGTAAATCTGGCAGGTCGTGGCGCCGTCGCCCGGGCCGTGCGCACGGCCGTCGATGTGCAGCGAGCACATACCGCAGATACCCTCGCGGCAGTCGTGGTCGAACGCCACGGGCTCCTTGCCCTCGTGGATCAGGTTGTTGTTCAGAATATCCAGCATCTCGAGAAACGAGGTGTCGGCGGAGATGTTCTCGACTTTGTAGGTTTCAAATGCCCCTTTTGCCTTGGCGTCTTTCTGGCGCCATATCTTTAACGTGAAATTCATAGTTTCAAATTGTGTATTAAAGTTAGACGACAGAAGAATTAGTCCTTGTAGTTACGCTGTGCGGGGTGTACGAACTCGAAGTTCAGCGGCTCCTTCGTGAGCTCCGGCGCTTCGTTCTCGCCCTTGTACTCCCACACGGCGGCATATACGAAGTGCTCGTCGTCGCGTTTGGCCTCGCCCTCTTCGGTCTGATGCTCGACGCGGAAATGTCCGCCGCACGACTCCTCGCGGTTCAGCGCGTCGCGTGCCATCAGCTCGCCCAGCTCCAGGAAATCGGCCAGACGCAGCGCCTTCTCCAACTCGACGTTGAACTCGTTCGCCTTGCCTACGACCTTCACATCCTTCCAGAACTCCTTGCGCAGCGCCTGGATCTCGACGATCGCCTTCTCGAGCGACTCCTTCGAACGCGCCATGCCGACGTTCTCCCACATGATGTGTCCCAGCTTCTTGTGAATATCGTCCACCGACTGCTTGCCGTTGATGGAAAGCAACTTCGAAATCTTATCCTTCACACCCTTCTCTGCCTCGTCGAAGGCCTTGGTATCGGTCTTCACCTTCGGAGCCTGGATCTTGTGCGACAGGTAGTCGCCGATCGTATAAGGCAGCACGAAATAACCGTCCGCCAGACCCTGCATCAGCGCCGAAGCACCCAGGCGGTTGGCACCGTGATCCGAGAAGTTGGCCTCACCGATGGCGTAGAGACCCGGGATCGTAGTCATCAGGTTGTAATCGACCCAGATACCGCCCATCGTATAGTGTACGGCAGGGAAGATCTGCATCGGCTGTTCGTAGGGATTTACGTCGGTGATCTCCTCGTACATGTCGAACAGGTTACCGTAACGTTGTTTGATGACATCCTTGCCCAGACGCTCGATCGCGGTCTTGAAATCGAGGAACACG
>OLZZ01000790.1_pt1 | contig 12568 bp, 16 predicted proteins | sample 1673571 | NCBI WGS metagenome assembly OLZZ01 (sample SAMEA103958115, study PRJEB25191) | human gut metagenome | biome: human-associated habitat [ENVO:00009003]; feature: intestine environment [ENVO:2100002]; material: feces | place: Germany | collected 2013/2015 | reverse complement strand
AAAGAATCGAAGGTGGTGCAAACGAAAAAGCAGTATTGAGACTTTTCATTAACTGCCCTTTCGTTTGCATCAATTTCGATTTTTTCTGGTTGAACAAAGCGCGTCAACTCTATATGGACTTTTAATTCTGACACTCTATTTATAATAGGATAGCATGTACACATAGAAACACATAGAATTTATAATTCAGTCCTGTATTATGACACCAGAAATAAGCCTCCCTAAGGAAGCTAAAAAAATATACAGTTATGATACGTTAACAGAGCATATGTGGTTTTGGTTTTATAAAATGTTGTTCTGTAGGCAGAGGAATAATCTTACCACCACAGGAAGAGCACTTGCATATATCTTTATTATAAAGAAGACGGATAATGGCAGGTGCATCCATATCTTTCAGCTTGGAAATATATTTTTTGCAACCAAGGATGTTTCTGCATAGGGTAATCTTTTTCTTCTTATTTCTGGATGAAAGAAGACCATAGTGCCTGATACGTACAAAACGTTTTGGAGGAACATGCATTAAAAATCGACGGATAAATTCCTCGCCGGATATGGTGATCTCTTTCCAAAGCCCTTGGTTTTTGTAATCTTTAGCAGAAAATGTAACTGTAGATTCTGTCATGTCTTTGATACGGTAGTTGCTGATAGCAATCCGGTGGGTGTATTTTCCAAGGTATCTGATGACAGATTCGGCACCGTCAAATGGTTTCTTGCAATAAGGAATCCATTCCTTTGCATAGCAGGTATTTAACAATTCCTTGAAAGTATAGTGATTTTTGTAAGGTGCAGCCGATCCATGAAATTCAAGCCTGTCATTTTCCCAGAGCTGCTTAAGTTCAGCCATGTATTTTCCACGAAATGTTTTTGAGATTACCTTAATCGGAAGGAAAAAATCTTTCCCATTGTCTTTCCAATGATTTTTCACATCCAGCCCTCCACCAAGAACAATCGCATGGATATGAGGATGAAAGTTCATGGTACTTCCCCATGTATGGAGGATACAAATATAGCCGATATCAGTCCCAAGATATTTACTGTCAGCAGCAAGTTCACTGAGAGTATCTGAAGCCGCATGATAAAGAGCAGCGTATAAGAATTTCTGGTTGCTGTAGATAATGGGATTGAGTTCTTCCGGAACTGTAAAAACCACATGGAAATAAGGAGCATCTAAGATATCCTCCCGCCGTGCATCTACCCATTTTTCTTTTGGAAACTCCTGACACATAGGACAGCATCTGTCACGGCAGGAGTTATAGTGGACTGATATGCAGCCGCAGTCCTCGCATACGCTTACATTCACACCAAAGGCGCCGGTTTTGCAATTCATGATGTGATAAGCGGCCTTTCGCTGAGCGGGAGAAATACTATGTGTGGATTCAAAAGATGGATAAAAACGATGAAAAACATCCTGAATCGTACAATCCTTACTCATGATTCACCACCTTCCGGGTTGTCGAACGGGCTGCGGATACCAAGAAGTGTCTTGTTGCTCACATGAAGGTAAACATCTGTAGAGCGAGGATCAACATGTCCCAGAAGTGACTGGATATATTTTATATCTGTGCCACTTTCGAATAAGTGGCTGGCAAAACTATGACGGCACGCATGAGAGGAAACATGACGGTTAATGCCGGCGAGTTTAGCACTTTTCTTAAAGAACTGGTTAACACCGGTTATATCAAGATATCCACCGGTCCAGGAACTTGGGAAAAGGATATCTTTAGGGCGACCACATTTGTACCAATACTCAGTGAGAAGGTCTAAATTTTTTTGAGACAGAATCGTATACCTGTCAATTCTGCCTTTGGTTTCACGAACATGAATTGTCATGTTGGTACGGGAAATGTCATCATAATGGAGATGAACGACCTCCGATACACGTAATCCGGAAGAATACATAGTTGCAATAATCGCTTTATGTTTCAGATTCGGAGTGGCGTCAATGATTGCATTTATTTCATCGCGGGACAGAACGGCAGGAAGATTGCGCTCTCTTTTCATAGCTGGAACAGTGTCATCATCCCAGACAGTCTTCAGCACCTTTTTATATAAGAACTTTATTGCAGACCGATAGTGATTGTGAGTTTCAGGAGACCTTCCTTCCAGACGTTTGGCAGTAAGAAAACTTTCCGCATCTTCAAGTGTAAGATCAGAAACATTTTTTCCAATCCAACGAAGGAAGTAACTGACATCAGAGCAATACAGTTGAATAGTTCTTTCACGCAGGTTACGTTTTTCCGCTTCATTGCGGATGGATTCAAAAATATCTTTATACATAATAAAACCTCCAGAATAAGTAGTGTTAATAATTACATCTACCTATTCGGAGGTGCATTAGCGTCATAATTCCGATTGCGGAAGAGACTGGAAAATGTTATTCTTATCATAGGCAGTGGAGCTTTCTTAGTTCAGTTGTTTCGTGTGGTAACTTAACAATAACGGATTATGAAAAGTAATTCCACTGCTTTTTAATAAAAATAAAACTGCGCCACAGCCTTGGCAGGCCATCGCGCAGCGATTTTGTTCAATCAAAATTTGCAGATACCGTTAAGCTTCGCGTTCGTTTTTCTTTGGATAATCTCAAATTGGATGATGATTTGTTGAATATTCCGCTGTCGATGGCGGATCAGACAGATCGACTTATTGGACTGGCATTGGAAAAGCTGGCACAAGCATAGGAAGGAGTCCGTATGGAACAACTGACGGATAAAATAATCATCTATATATTCGGTGTCTGCCTCATGACGGGCAGCTCCCATTTTGTGCTGCCGGTGCTGGCGGCGCTCATCGCCCTCACCTATGTTTCCCTGTCCATATGCTGGGAAAAGGGCATCCGAAAAATAATCCTCATGCTGGTGTTTACTGCGTTCACGTTTGGCTGCAAAGAGCTTGCTTTCTTTGTGCCGCTGCTTTGCTATGACAGCGTCCTGCTTCGGAAATGGTAGGAATTTGCGCTGGCGGCCATTGCAAGCAGTCCGCTGATTGGGCTGCATGGCGCAGGCGAACTGGAATTGGGACAGCTTCTGCTGTGGCTGTTTGGTATTGTTCTTTCCGTGATGTGGTCCCTCCGCACCGACAGACTTCTGCAGCTAAAAAGCGACTTCATTCATCTGCGTGACGATTCTACGGAGCTGAAGCTTGTGATGCAAAAACGCCAGAAAGAGCTTTTGGAAAAGCAGGATTATGAAATCCATCTTGCAACTTTGCAGGAGCGAAACCGTATCGCGCGGGAAATACATGACAACGTCGGACATATGCTTTCCCGCTCCATTCTGCAGATGGGGGCGCTCCTTACCATCCACAAAGAGGAGCCGCTGCACGAACAGTTATCCACAGTGAATGCAACGCTCGGAGAGGCGATGAACAACATCCGTGAGAGTGTGCATGATTTACACAACGAATCGCTGGATTTGCACCAGACGATTCTTGATGCGACATAGGTACTGAAGAATCGTTTCACAGTGACTGTCGATTATGACATGTCCGAATCAGTGCCGCGCAATGTCAAATACTGTCTGGTTGCCATCGTAAAAGAAGCCGTTTCCAACACGGAGAAATATTGTAATGGCAACCGCTTTACGGTGTTTGTGCGTGAGCATCCAGGATTCTACCAGTTGTCGGTCGAGGATAACGGAAGCGATATTCATATGTCGGACAATCCGGGAATCGGCCTGACCAATATGAAGGACCGCGCAGAGGCGATGGAGGGAAGCTTCCGGACAGGACGGAAAGGAAGCGCTGGCGTTGTATGAAGCGCATAATCCGGATGTACTTCTGATGGATATCCAGATGAAGGAGATGAGCGGACTGGAAGCGGCGGAGCAGATATTTGAGAAATATCCGCAGGCAAAAATTCTCTTCCTCACGACATTTTCCGATGATGAATACATCATCAAGGCGCTCGATATCGGTGCAAGAGGCTGCATACTAAAACAGGATTTCGAGGGAATCATTCCTGCAGTGCAGGCGGTCTGCCAGGGACAGAGCGTCTTTGGAAGTAAGATTGTAAGTCGTATTCCGGTGTTGAGTCAGACTCGCAATGAGTTCGATTACAGCCGCTACGACATCGGAGAAAAGGAGCAGGATATTATTGCTCTTGTCGGAGTTGGAAAAAGCAACCGTGAGATTGCAGTATTCTATTTGACGAAGGTGCGCAACTAGCAACGAAAATTTAATCAAATCAGAAAACCAGTCCTTAAAGGCAGATGGTAGCTGCTCAAAGGGCACAAGCGAAAATAGTCATATAAACAAAAGAAGGGGGAAAGACGAGTTTATGTCATTTATGGGTATAGAGCATTGGACTATTGCAATATGCGATGATGATGAAATATTTCTTTCGAGGTTGGAGAAACAAATAAGGGCAGAATTGCAGCAGCTAAATGTAGTGGGGAAAATTGTATCATACACGGATAGTGAGAAATTGTTGGAGACAAAACTGCATCAGACAGAAATTTTTTTTCTTGATATTGATATGCCGGAAGTAACGGGTATGGAATTGGCTGCCAAGTTGGAAGAACAAAATCCGCAGGCAATTGTTATTTTTATCAGCAATCATGAGGAGGCTGTATTTGAGGCAATTCACTATAAGCCATTTCGTTTCATTAGAAAAGCATATTTACAGGCGGAACTTTCGGAAGCGTTGCAAAGCTTGAAAAAACAGAAGGAGAAGAGAGCGCGATTTATTACATTAGATGTAAAAGAGCAACAGATTGTGCTTCCGGTAAAGGAAATCGTTTATATAGAGAGTCAGGCTCATTACCTACTATTTCATGTAATGAATTCTGAGCGTGAAGAACAGGTTGTGCGAAGCAGAGGAAAAATATCTGATTATGCAGAAAAAATGCTTATTTTCCATTTCCTGCGTCCGGGAAAAAGTTATCTTGTAAATAGCATGTGGATACAGAATTTTAATTTGAAGGAAATCACTGTAAAAACAGGGCAGCATATTCCGGTCAGTAGAGATAAGAAGGAAGAGGTAAAGAAACAATATTTTGGTTATATGAGGAGTCGGATATATGAAATGGATTAGTTTCATAATAGAGATTGCGGCCTGCATTATCAGTTTTGGAATTTGCACAGCGGTAATTCGGGCGCAATTTAGACCTAAAGACGAATTGTCATGGTGCAAGTATCTTGCGTTTGGAATCACATTTACAGCAGTTACTTATTTTGAAGTGGGGTCGAATCTGATTGCGTCATTTATTGGAATGGGAATATGTATTTTTTTTGCCCGGAGATATTTTGAAGGACGGTTTGCTTCAAAAGTCATCTCTGTTATTATGATTAATGTATTGACAATTCTGATAAGTATCATATGTCTTTATGTTATTTCAGCATTCAGCGGAGTGACAATGGAAAAACTGACGATGTATGGGAATTCGATGAGACTTATCGAGGTTTGTGTCATGAAGAGTCTCTGCATTTTTATCGCATATGCTTATATAAGAACTATAAAAAGACAGAGAGAATTTGTACAACAGGAATTGCTGATAAGCGGGATTTTTTTTGCTTGTTTTTTTGTTGTCTCTCTGTTTTTTATTATCCTGTTAAAACAGGTTATGTTACCGCGAATCTTACAGATAGCTTTTGCAGTAATAACGCTTTTGTTTCTGGGAATCATTCTTCTTGTGTTGTGGCTCTTGAACCACTTGCAAAATCAAAATCGAGAACTGCTTGAGAACAGTATTTTGCGAACTCAGTTGAGGGAGCAGGAGAAACTGATGAAAGTATCAGAGGAAAGCAACCAAAAAATCCGCGAAGTAAGACATGATATCCGACGTTATTTCTCGAACTATCTCCAACTTTTGGAAGAAGGTAAGGTAGAATTAGTTAAAAAAGAAATGCAAAAGACTTTTGCCACGAAACTGTCAGAGAAACAGCAGATTTATACCCCTAATTTGATGTTGAATGCTGTTATCAATGAGAAGAAGGAGATATGTGAAAAGAACCACATACGATTTGTGATTCATGTGCAGCTTCCGGAGAATATAGATACGATAGAACTGGCAATTGCTTTGTCGAATCTTTTGGATAACGCAATTGAAGCTGAGCAGAAAGAGCAGGAGCAGGAAATTCATCTTAACATGGAAGTGGTAGATGAAATGTTTAATCTAATTGTAGAGAATCACATTCAAAACTCTGTTCTTTGTGTAAATCCTAAACTTGTCACATCGAAAAACAATAAGGCTGAACATGGATTGGGAATCCCGACAGTTCGGGAGATTGTCAATCAGTATCAGGGATTTTTAAATATATCGGAAGAAGCAAATAATGTGATTGTACATATGGTAATTCCACTTGCTAATTTTGCCAAAAACAGGTAAAACTTGCCAAACGAATTGTAAAGATTAAGAAATCAGTTATCATTAGATTGAAAGGACGTGTGTTTATGTCTGGATTATCAAAAATGATAGCTGATTTTTTTGTTCGTGAAAATGTAATTGAACATGAGGAATATGAGATTTATAAATATGGTTCAGATATATTAATTGAAAATATAGGTACAACTATATTTTTGATTTGTCTGGGTTTTATTTTCAATAAAGAAATCAGTACACTCATTTTTATTGCTGTATTTGCCGGTATAAGACGATATTCGGGTGGTTATCATGCTAAGACAAAATTAAAATGTTATATTTTGACTATCACAAATTGGGCAGTTGTAATAGTGTTACAGAGGCTGCAACAAAAATTTGGGTTCACTAGATTTGGAATTGAACTTATTATATGTTGCATGGTTTTCATGGTTATGTTCTTTTTTGCACCAGTAGAGAATCCAGGAAAGCCATTGTTTGAACGTGTTAGAATTGTAAATAAAAGAAAGACACTTATCATAACATTGATGGTTATCATTATATCGTTAAGCATAAGGATAAAATTGCCGGACGCATCATTTGCTATTCTGGTAGTTTTAATAGAAGTAGCGCTACTAATTATATGGGGGAAGGAGGATGTCAGATGAAAGGTAAGAAATTTGCAGAGGTATTTGCGTCACTTGTAAAAACAGTGGCAATTGCATCCGTATCTGAAAGCTCAGATTGGTATAATTATCAGACTAAGGAGCCGGAAGGACTGAGGAAAATCTATTTGATAAAACATGAAAAGAAGTAAAGAATGAAATTGGTAAAAATTTTTGTGGAAAAACGTACTTTACAGGAGGAAATAACAATGAAAAACAAATTAAAAAAAGCACTTTGCTTAGGGTTAGTGTTAACCATGTTTTCAACAACAAGCGTTATGGCAGCAACCTATGGATATTCATTTGGTCTCATGACGGAAAATGTTCAAAATACAGCCTATAAAGCAAAAACTGGAAGTACAGCCTATGCATCTGTGCATGTTACGAAAATGAATTATCCGTCTGCCTCAATTAAGTACCGTACACATGTAGCAGATAAGGGATTTACAGCGGCGTATACTGAACAAAGAGGTTTAGGAACGTGTACAGTTATTTACAATAAAACGGTAAAAAAAGATGAAAATGTAAGTTTATATGGTTATAATCCTTCATCAAACGGTGGAATTACGGTTTCAGTACGAGGAACTTGGCAACCATAAGAAGTTATGATAAGCAGATGCGGCATTTGGCGCATCTGCTTAATTGGAGGGGGAAAGAAAGATGGGAAGAAAAAATTGTGCAGTTATTATGCTGACAAGCGCCTGTCTTTTTCTGACAGCCTGTGCGCCAACGGAGTTTCCCGAGCAGAATGGCACAGAGCACCAGAATCAGATGGAGGGGGTCGCCAAACAGGAGCTTACAGAGTTTGATACAGATGATGTTGAGAAAATTCCAGATCATCTGACCTGTCAGGTGGATGATCTGTTAATGGTAGATGCAGATGTCCGGTTATGGGGGCTTTCGGAATGGAAGCTTTCCGACTGGTATGCGACAGAAAAAAATTATACAGAATCAGAAGAAGAGGCACATGAGCTGATTCAGAAAATGATGAACGAAGCAGGGTGGAAATATGAGGAGAAGGATGTAGAGTGTTACAGGAACAGTGAAGGGGAAAAAATTTATTATGTAGAGATTTCAAATCATGAGGACAATGTTTATGTTTTACCGGACAGATTTAGTTATTCAACTGAACGCGGGTATGTTTCCTTAAATCAGTCAGACTTCTGCGGAGATTATAAGGGAGACAACAGAGAACTGTACAAAACCGGCAGAGAGCTGGAGTTCGGTTCGATAAAAGAGAGTGAACAGCTGGCAGTGGATTATGCAGAAAAAATGGGGATTCCGGTCAGTGATACAGTGGACTGCTATACACTGGATGAAAAGAATAAGAGAATATCATGGCTGGATCTTGATAAATTCGACAATCACACACCGGAGGAAGAAGAAAATAGGAATTTCTCGTATGCGATATTTCTTTATCAGGATTACTTTGGCATTCCGGGTCTTAGATATGATCCGGGGGATGGAAAACTTACAAACGATACCACTTTCCGTTCAAGCGTGTGTGAAGTAAGTGTAGACAGGGATGGAATTGCATATTTTCAGTCTGGACCAACGTATGAGCTGGAGAAAATGGGAACCGAACAGGAGATTCTTCGTCCGGCGGACATTATAGAAAAACAGGTAGAGATGATGAAGTCAAAGGAGGAAAACGGTGAAATGAAGCTGTCGGAGGTTTCGCTGGAATATCTGCCGGTTTACGATAAAGAAACGGAATTGTACCATATGTGTCCGGTATGGGCATGTTATTATTCGCAGACAGTCACTCACTATGGTGAGGTGAATTATGATTCCGAAGAGAAATATATAGCTATTTATGATGCCTGTACAGGTGAAACTCTGCAGACCAAATGAGGGGGAGAAAAAATGAACCGGTATTTTACAACAAATGTACTTCGCATGTTTCAGAATCGAAAAATATATATCTGCACACTTGGAATGGCACTGACACTGTATATGAGCGGAATTGCTTTTATCCGCTCAAACGGGGATTCTGCGAATCTGCAGGATGCTTTTTCCGTCGTATCCAGTTCCGGGTTCATTATCCTGTTTTATCTGCTCTGCGTGATTGGCGGAGGTCTCAGTTACTGTGAGGACTGTAACAGTGGTTTTACCAGATACGCAGTCGTAAGAGGTGATGCAAAAAAGTATATCAGGGGGCATCTTTTTTCTGCAGCCCTTGGCGGCTGTGCAAGCATGCTTGGCGGTATGGCATTGTATGAATTGCTCATGATTTTTACGCTTTGGCCGATAAAAGGCTCGTTTTATGCTATGTTTTCGCAGAATCATGCTTACTTTATCCAGAATATCTGGAATGCTCTGCTACTGTCCCTGCTGGGTGCGGTTCTCGCAGGATTGGCGATGACGGTGACGGCATGTATTCCCAATATATTTGTCGGGACGGCAATGCCCATTCTTATTTATTACATGGTCATCTGCCTGTCCAATAAATATGCTCCGCTGGAGCTGGGACCAATTCTGCCGGCATGGGTATACTTTGGCAATGCGGAGTTTCTGGGGGGAGGAATCTGGCAGATGCTTTATGCTCTGGCGTATACAGGCTGTATCTACTTTGTTTTGTGGAAGATTGCGGCAAGGCAGATTATAAGGAGGATGGAAAATGCTTAGGAGTATGTGTAACAATTTCAGAAAGTGGAAAAGCAGCTACCGGGTATTCATCGTCTTTTTGTCCGTTTTGGTTTTCACATTTATCCGGGAAGATTATTTAAGGCAGTATGCGCAGGATGTGGGGCTAGCGGTGACACCATATTTTTTCGCTTTTCAGATGGATGACGGAATAACGCGGATGCTTTTTTATTTTGGGGTGGTTTTATTGTTTTGTAATGCCCCGTTTATGGATGACCAGCAGATGTTTGTTCTGGTGAGGACAGGGCGGCTGCGCTGGTTTGCCGGACAGCTTGCCTACATTGTTGCCGCGAATCTGGTATATTTTCTGTGGACTGCACTGACGACAGTTCTGGTACTCATTCCGCAGGTCGGATTTTCTACGGACTGGGGCGGTATTATCCGGATGTGTGCAGAAAATAACGGACTGGCCGGAGTGGTGATGCACAAGGAAATCGTGGAAGCCTATACGCCACTTGCTGCCTGTCTGATTACCTACGGACTGAATGCACTTGTGGGTACGCTGCTTGGTCTTGTTGTCTTTCTTGGAAACATGCTTGGGAGCAGAATATATGGATCAGCAGTGGCCATTGGCTGGATTGTTTTTTCCAATATGATTGATGTGGTGAGGCTGCCTAAGCTCAGAGTTCTGTCACCACTGCACTGGACGACCACCTATGCTTATTTAAGGAGCGATGATGCAGTTCCGCTGTGGTATATTCTTGCGGTTGAAATCGCAATTATTCTGGTGACCGGATTTATCATTATGAAAAAATCGAAGACATACACACTTGACGCTATTGAGTCAGGTTTTTAGACCATTTGCTGAAGGCAGAAAGGATTTAGAGAATGGAAAATTTGATAGAAATACAGGATGTCGTAAAAAGGTTCGGGGAACAGACGGTTCTGGACCATGTGAGCCTTTCTGTCACACCCGGAAAAATATATGGAATCATCGGAAGGAACGGAAGCGGCAAGACAGTTCTTTTTAAAAGCATCTGTGGTTTTGTCCTGCCGGATGCGGGGAAAATCCTGGTTCGTGGCAAACAGGTGGGGAAGGATGTGGATATCCCACAGGGAATTGGAATTATTATTGAACATCCGGGTTTTCTGCGGGATTATTCAGGCTTTCAGAACCTGAAACTTCTTGCGCGTCTGCAGAAGAAAATCACAGATGAGAAGATAAAAGAGAGCATCCGGCTCGTGGGGCTTGATCCGGAAGATAAGAAGAAGGTGGGTAAATTTTCCCTCGGCATGCGTCAGCGACTTGGAATTGCACAGGCAATTATGGAGAATCCGGACATCCTCATTTTGGATGAGCCGATGAACGGTCTGGATAAACATGGCGTGGAGGATATGCGGAAGCTTCTGGTTCAATTAAAAGAAGAAGGGACAACCATCCTCGTAGCGAGTCATAATCCGCTGGATATAGAAATTCTCTGTGATGAGGTGTACGAGATGGATGCCGGAGCAATAACGAGAGTTCATTAAAACGAAAAGTAGAAAGGCAGTGGAATTGAAGTTGAATTCCGCTGCCTTTTGCTTAGTATAAAAAATATTATACAGTTTTCTTTAACAGCTTCTCGTGCATTACAGCCATAAGCACCAGTGCTATGAGTAGGTACACCGGAAACAGCGCAGGACTGATATGATTTGCAATCAATCCGAACAGCGGCATAAGGCAGGTGCCGATGTAGGCGGTTGCCATCTGAACACCAATGACAGCCTGCGACTTATCCGCGCCGAAATGCTTCGGAGTAGAGTGCACGATGCACGGGTAAATCGGTGCGCAGCCAAGTCCGGTCAGGATAAGTCCGATTGGAGCGCTGATGCTTCCAAACGGAAGAAACAGTGTAATCAGCCCAAGCAGAATGATGCATTCGCCCAGTCGAATCATCTGAGTGTCGTTGAATTTCATGGTCAAAAATCCGCTTAAAGCGCGTCCGATGGTAATACCGAGGTAGAAAAGGCTGGCAAAACCTGCAAGAGGCCAATGCTGCGGTATCCCAAATTCCATGCCTGCCCACGCTCTAAAAGATATCCCATGATATAAGGTCCTGTGGAGGCACCGATTCCCCACATGCAGTGCAGCCAGCTCATATGGCGGCTTGCATAGTGGAGTGCAACATAATTGTTCAAAGAAGCGTCCACACCGCCCGCACCAAGACCATACGGAATCGCCCACAGGCAAAGAAGCCAGAATGAATTCGAAAACGAAAAGCCAAGCAGCGCAACGGCTGTCAGTGCGACACTGAACGCGGTGACTTTTCCGGTGCCGAAGCGTCTCGTCATGCGGTCACTGAACAGACTTGAAACGGCTGTTTCTGCATAGGGCAATCTTTTTCTTCTTATTTCTGGATGAAAGAAGACCATAATGCCTGATACGTACAAAACGCTTTATTGCATTTATTTCATCGCGGGAAAGAACAGCAGGAAGATTTCGCTCTCTTTTCATAGCCGGAACAGTGTCATCATCCCAGAGAATCTTCAACACCTTTTTATATAAGAACTTGATTGCAGACCGATAGTGATTGTGAGTTTCAGGAGACCTTCCTTCCAGACGTTTGGCAGTAAGAAAACTTTCCGCATCTTCAAGTGTAAGATCAGAAACATTTTTTCCAATCCAACGAAGGAAGTAACTGACATCAGAGCAATACAGTTGAATAGTTCTTTCACGCAGGTTACGTTTTTCCGCTTCATTGCGGATGGATTCAAAAATATCTTTATACATAATAAAACCTCCAGAATAAGTAGTGTTAATAATTACATCTACCTATTCGGAGGTGCATTAGCGTCATAATTCCGATTGCGGAAGAGACTGGAAAATGTTATTCTTATCATAGGCAGTGGAGCTTTCTTAGTTCAGTTGTTTCGTGTGGTAACTTAACAATAACGGATTATGAAAAGTAATTCCACTGCTTTTTAATAAAAATAAAACTGCGCCACAGCCTTGGCAGGCCATCGCGCAGCGATTTTGTTCAATCG
>OLZZ01000788.1_pt1 | contig 12577 bp, 10 predicted proteins | sample 1673571 | NCBI WGS metagenome assembly OLZZ01 (sample SAMEA103958115, study PRJEB25191) | human gut metagenome | biome: human-associated habitat [ENVO:00009003]; feature: intestine environment [ENVO:2100002]; material: feces | place: Germany | collected 2013/2015 | reverse complement strand
TGTCGATCTCCGCGAGCCGAATAAGCCGCTCGTCGGGAACGGTGATGACGCCCACGTTGGGCTCGATCGTACAGAAAGGAAAATTCGCCGCCTGCGCCTTGGCGTTGGACAGGCAGTTGAAAAGGGTCGATTTACCCACGTTGGGCAGCCCCACGATACCGCATTGTAAAGCCATTGAATATCTTTCGTTTTTAATATTATCCGTTCGACAGGCATCGGCAAAATGCAGGTGCCCCCGCGAAGACGGTCGATATACCGTCGTTCGGAAATGCAAAGATACGAATAAGCCGCGTGCAAAAGCAAATTTATTTGCATTTTGCCCAGACGAAGTATTTTAGACGAAGTCAAAGATACGAAAATCTCCCCGATAACTTGCGTTTGACGAAGACTTTATTCATTGATTCCGAACAGACAAGCCCGACACAGGCCCCGGGACTAAAGACCGAACAACAGCTCCGGTATAAATTAAAGAATAAAACGGCAAAAACAGCCGGGTTTCGACAAGACGACAAGCGCGGAGCAAGAGGGTAACCGATTACAATCTTGTCAGGTACGCAACCGATGCGCCGATAAAAAATCATACTCACCCTTTCGCATTCCGAGAAAGAGTTCCGCAGCGCCACAGGAGCCGATAATTTCAGCAAGAGTGCGCAGCAGCACCTACAGCAGGCGCAACAACCGCCCGCCAAAAGCAAACCGCACAACGACGATGGAAGCGGCAAGACCGACGAAGGCCGGAATCCGACGGATTCCGGCCTTCGTCGCATAATACGATCAAATCAGACGATATTGCACGAACACAACGGATAGCTCTCCCGCTTGAGGAACTCCTCCGAAACCACGATCCGAACAGCTCGGTGCAATACGGAAAACTCCAACGGAGACTCCCCCAACAATTCGCCATCGACCTCGACGCTGATCTCCGGCGAAGATTCGATGCGGATACGGCTGCCCCTCTCCTGCAGGATATGCCGAATCCGGTAAATCCCGCCGTTGAACAGATAACGGAAGCGGAACAGGATATGCCAGAAATGGACGGGACGGATCAGCGACACGTCCAGCAGTCCGTCGTCGGCCACCGCCTCGGGCAACTGCTGCATACCGCCGCCGTTGTATTTGCAGACACCGATGGCGATGCTCATCAACAGGTTGTTGTAAACCAGCCGGTCGTCGATCCAAACCTTCACGCCCGTCGATTTGTAGCTGAAGAACGAACGGATCATGCACCACGTATAGAGCCACTTGTTGCGGTGTCCTTTCTTCTTGAGATGGGCGTATTTCTTGACTACCATCGCATCGAACCCCATACCGGCCACATTAGCCATATAACGGTGCTGACGGTAGTGAGCCTCTTCGTAAGAAACGACTCCGACATCCTGTAAAAACGAATGTCCCTCCTTGATAGCGCGGATCGCATCCTGATAGCGATTCGGCACGCCGAACGTGCGGATCCAGTCGTTCCCCGCTCCCACGGCGACAACAGCCAGCAGCACCTCACGGGGATCGACCGTCTGCTGAATAAAAAGACCGTTCACGACCTCGTGCAGCGTACCGTCGCCCCCTACGGCGATAATGCGGCGGAATCCCTGCTTCACGGCCGACACGGTCAGTTCCGTCGCATGGAACTTATGTTCGGTGAAGACCGGTTCGGTCTGGATTCCGGCATCCCGCAGGAGCTTGGAGATCAGGGGAAAATGGTCAAGCCCGCGGCCACCTCCGGCCACGGGATTGACAATGACGAACCAACGCCGGCCGCCGCCGGGCAAGGACATCTCCTCCAAAACGACTTATTTTAGGGGAGCGTTCTTCAGCGTATCGACCAGGAATTCATAGAACTTGCCGACGGAGGCGATGTTCACCTTTTCGTCCGGAGAGTGGGGATAGCAAATGGTCGGGCCGAAAGAAATCATATCGAGCTTGGGGTAATTCGTACCGATGATGCCGCACTCCAGACCGGCGTGAATGGCCGTAACCGCAGGTTCCTTGCCGAAAAGGGCTTTGTAGGAAGCTTTCATCGCGGCCAGAATCGGCGAATCCAGATTGGGTTTCCAACCGTTGTAGGCACCCGTGAGTTCCACCTTGGCGCCGGCCAGCTCGAACACGGCGGAGATCGCCTCGCCCAGCTCCTCCTTCTCGGAGTTCACCGAACTGCGGAGCAGACACTGCAACTTCACCGTCTTGCCGTCGGACACCACGCGGGCCAGGTTGCTCGACGTCTGCACCAGTCCGGGCATCGACACCGACATCTTCTGCACCCCGTTCGGGCAGCCTACGACCGCACGGATCAGATTCTCCGCCACCTCCTTGGCGATCATCGTTTCAGGGGCTTCGGTTTCGGTCAGTTTGATGGAAACAGCGTCCTCGATCCCGGCGAACTCGGCCTTCACGACCTTTTCATACGCTTTCAGCTCTTTGGTCAGCTGCTCGAGATCCTTGGTGCGGACCATCAGCGTAGCGGTCGCCTCGCGCGGAATCGCATTGCGCAGACCGCCGCCGTCCACCGAGCAAAGCAGGATGTCCATCGACTTCTTCTGCTCACGGATGAAACGGAACAGCAATTTGTTGGCATTGGCACGCTGTTCGACAATCTGGATACCGGAGTGCCCGCCCTTAAGACCTTTGACAACCAGCTTCACGGCCCGGTAATTCCGTGCCGGAGTCGGCTCCGCCTTATACTTGAACGTGATGTTGGCATCCACGCCGCCGGCGCAGCCTACATACAACTCGCCCTCCTCCTCGGAATCGAGGTTAAGCAGGATGTCACCGTGCAGCACCCCTTTCTTCAGGCCGAACGCACCGTCCATACCCGTCTCCTCGGTCGCTGTGAAAAGCGCTTCGAGAGGACCGTGTTCGAGCGTATCGTCCTCCAGGACGGCAAGAATAGCCGCCGCACCGATACCGTTGTCCGCACCGAGCGTCGTACCGTTGGCCGTCACCCATTCGCCGTCGATATACGCCTCGATCGGGTCCTTGGTAAAGTCGAACTTCTTATCGTTGTTCTTCTGGGGAACCATATCCAGATGCGCCTGCAGAACGATACCCTTGCGGTTCTCCATCCCTTTGGAGGCAGGCTTGCGGACATAGACATTGTGGGCCGCATCCTCCTTGCACTCCAGGCCGAGACTCTTGGCTACGCCGATCACGTACGCACGGATCTTCTCCTCGTGGGAGGAAGGACGGGGTATTTTGGCGATTTCTGCAAAATGCTTCCAAACCAACGCGGGTTTCAAAGCGGTCAAATTCTTATCCATAGTAGTTCTATTTTAATTGGTTATCGTTTCTATTTTCCATTTTCCGGAGCAGGTGCCGCTTCGACGGCAGCGCTGCGGTCGAAAGCCTCAACGATCTGTTTGACGAGCGGATGCCGCACGATGTCGCGGCGGTCGAACTCCACGATGCCGATCCCCTCGACACCGCGCAAAATCTCCATCGCCCGCGTCAATCCGCTGTCGGAACGACGGGGCAGGTCGATCTGCGTCACGTCGCCCGTGACGATGAATTTGGCATTGCGTCCCATGCGCGTAAGGAACATCTTGATCTGCGGCAGGGTCGTATTCTGCGCCTCGTCCAGAATGACGAAAGCGTTGTCGAGCGTACGGCCGCGCATATAAGCCAGCGGCGCGATCTGCACGGTCCCCTCCTCGATGTATTTTTGCAGCTTGGCGGGCGGAATCATATCGTTGAGCGCATCGTACAGAGGTTGCAGATAGGGATCGAGCTTCTCCTTCATGTCGCCCGGCAGGAAACCCAGCTTCTCGCCCGCTTCGACGGCCGGACGCGTCAGGATGATCCGCTTGACGTGTTTTTCTTTCAAAGCCCGCACCGCCAGGGCGATGGCCGTATAGGTCTTGCCCGAACCTGCGGGGCCGATGGCCAGCAGCAGGTCGTTGCGGTCGTAGGACTGCACCAGCTTGAGCTGATTGACCGTGCGGGCCCGGACGATCGTGCCGTTGTTGCCATAGACGATCACGTCCTTATCGACGGGAGCGTCGTGTTCGATCACCCCGGTCGAAAAAGCCTGTTGTACCGACTCTTTGGAGATATAGCCGTATTTGAGGTAGTAAGCGATCAACCCGTCCAGTCGTTTCCGAAACCGTTCGGAATCGCTTCGGGGGCCGAGCACCGTGAGCGCAGATCCGCGAGCGATGATTTTGAGGTTGGGATGCAGCTCCTGCATCTGTTCGAGGTAAATATTCTGGGGGCCGTACAGCTCCCGGGGATCCACCCCCTCGATGTCGATCTTCTTATCTTCGGAATCCATCATAAGCTAAAAAACAAATCCTACGCTCAATGCCAGGGAGTAAGAGCGCATGTTGAACCCGACCGCCTCTTCGGTGGGATAATAACACTTTTTCGAATCGAACTGCCCGTTGTAGCGGAAGTCGATCAGTGTATGTCCGAAATTCAACCCCAGGCCCAACATATAGGAAACCGTCGGGCGCATACTGCCGAAGAACATCTCGTTGTTGCCCTCGGCATACTTGCAATCGTTCATCACCGTAAAGACGGGACCGACGTTGATCCGCAGCATCGGAAGCGCCCGAAGCGAGAAGATGAGAGGAATATCGATCGAATTGGTTTTGATTTTCAGAGTCCCGTAGTCGGCATGGCTCAACTTGATCGACTGCCGCACGTAAAGCACCTCGGGGCCGATGGTGAAATAGCGGAATTTCAAGCCGATCTGGAGTCCGGCCTGCCAACCGAGCCGGTTGTCTATACCGAAATCCGGACCGGAAGTCGAAAAATGGGGAAAGTTGAGTCCGGCCAATACGCCCCACTCCACTCCCTTGAGCGCCGATCCGCTGCGGCCGCTGCGACCGTAATCGTCGTATCCACGGGACTGGGCCGAAGAGGGGAGAGTCAAAATACTCAACAACAATGCTATAATCAGTAATTTACAGTTTTTCATAACTCTATTTCTTAGTATCGGATTTCAATACGGTAGCGGCCCAGAGCAGGTAGCTGACACAAGCCGTCACCCAGATCAAGCCCGCCTGGGGATGACCGAAACCGCGGATCAGCGCACCGCAGATCGGCCCCGAAAGGGCACCGGCGGAAATAGCCAGGATCATCAATCCGGCGACTTCGTTCGAACGGCCCGGAGCACTCTTGGTCGCCACGGCATAAAACGTGGCGAAAACGCAGGCCATCGTGAAGCCGAGGATGCCGACCAGCGCATAAACGACCGCTTCGGAGCGCACCGCGAAAAGGGCGATGCAGAGCGCCAATGCCAGCAACATATTCCAGCGCAAGTATTTGACATCGACGACACGAATCAGCACCCAGGCACCGACGAGCGTACCCACGATGCGCAAAGCGTAAAATCCGGTAGTCGTAAGAATCGAATCGGGATTGTCGATCAGCCGCACCGAAACGAAGCCGATACCGACATCCGCAGCGATGAAACAGGCCACGCCGAGCGTACATAGCAACACGGTGCGATTGCGCAGCAGACGGAAACACTCGGCCATACCGACCGCACGGGACGATCGCACCGGTTCTGCGACCGCAGTCGCCTGCAACCAGACGGCTCCGACAAGCGTGAGCCCCGCATAGATCGGCAACAACAGACGCCAGTCGCCGAAAAGCGAAACCAGCCCCGTGATGATCGGGGCGAGCAGCAACAGAGCAGTATTGCGGAAGATCTGTCCGACGGTCAGGTAGCTGGTCATCCGCTCCTCGGGCACGATGGTCGCCAGCAGCGGATTGACCGCCACCTGGATAGCGGTATTGCCGATGCCCAGCAGACCGAAGCCGATGAAATACCAACTCAAGGCACTGCCGACGCCCGCAGCATAGGGCACGAGCAACCCGGCGATGGTAAAGGCATAGCCGATCATTGCCGTTCTCTTGCGGCCGATGCGGTTCATCAGCGCCGCGACAGGCGTGGAAAGAAGCAGGAACCAAAGGAAAACCATCGACGGCAGAAAACTCACGGCACTCTGCTGGCTCTCGGCAAATTCACCGCTGATGATGTTGGTCACCGGAGCCACGATATCGCAGAAGCCCATGATAAAGAACCCCATCAGCACAGGTGCCAGCAATCGTTTGTCCACTCTCCTTTCCGTCATAGCACGTCCTTCAACATTCATTATTTGGTCAAAGTTAAGTTTTTTTCTCGGAATACACAGAGAAAACCGTGCATTTTTTTATCCGGAATCCCTGTTTTTCGGCAAAAAAAGCATTGCTATTCCCCATTTTTTGCTATCTTTGACATAGTCTTAGATAGGATGCGCCTCGGGAAACCGGGAACAAGGTCCCGTTTTCTCTCGGCTTTCACTATCTTTGTTTCCGTTAAATTTTCATGCAGCCAGGTCGCTCCCGACAAAACGAATGCCGTCCCGGTCGGAATACGATCAGCCCGCACGAAAACAACTTCAAGCCAATAGCCCGCCGGGCCTTACGGATTTTTCCGACAGGCGGGCACTTTGAGAAATATTACCCGATCGGCCCCCGCTCCGGCGAACACGAACACGTCCCGGTTCGCAGACGGTCCCGATCACTTAACCCTAATTCCGACTCCGCATGATGCTTCTATTCGCCGGCATAACCCTCCCGCTCGAGGATCCGATTCTCAAATTCCTGCTGATTCTGGTCATCATCCTCGCCGCTCCCCTGCTGCTCAACAAGCTGAAAATTCCCTACCTGCTGGGGCTTATCATCGCCGGTGCGGTGATCGGACCGCACGGCCTCAACCTGGTGTTGCGCGACAGCAGCATCATCCTCTCCGGTACGGCCGGACTGCTCTACATCATGTTCCTCTCCGGCCTGGATATGGACATGTCGGATTTCCGCAAGAACGGCACCCGAAGCCTCGTATTCGGACTCTATACGTTCTGTGTTCCGCTCCTGCTCGGTATTCTGGCGGGATATTACATCCTGGGATTTTCGATCTACTCCTCGATCCTGCTGGCCGGGCTCTTCGCCTCGCAGACCCTGATCGCCTACCCCATCGTCAGCAAACTGGGCATCGCCCGCGACAAGGCTGTCACGATCGCCGTCGGAGGCACGGTCATTACCGATACGCTGGCCCTGCTGCTGCTGACGGTCATAGTAGGCATGGTCACCGGAAACACGGACGACATGTTCTGGTACCGGCTCGGCATCTCGGTCGTGCTCTGCATCGCATTCATCATGCTGCTCTTCCCGCTGATCGGGCACTGGTTCTTCAAGCATTGCAGCGACAACATCTCCCAATACATTTTCGTGCTGGTCATGGTCTTTCTGGGCGCCTACCTGGCACATCTGGCCGGACTGGAGCCGATCATCGGCGCCTTCCTCGCGGGTCTGGCCCTCAACCGCCTCATCCCGCGCACCTCGCCCCTGATGAACCGCATCGAATTCGTCGGCAACGCCATCTTCATCCCCTTCTTTCTGATCGGCGTAGGCATGCTGATCGACTACCGGGCCTTCTTCCGCGACTGGGAGAGCATCAAGGTCGCTGCCGTGATGATCGTCCTGATCACCGCCGCCAAATACATCGCCGCGCTGCTCACTCAAAAAACGTTCAAACTCTCCAGCGACCAGCGGACGGTCATCTTCGGCCTGAGCAGCGCCCACGTAGCCGCCACGCTCGCAGCCGTGATGGTGGGCTACAACGTCATCGTCGGCCAGACACCCGACGGAGAACCGATCCGTCTGCTGGGCGAGAGCGTGCTGAACGGCACGATCCTGATGATCCTGGCCACCTGCACCATTTCGACCTTCGCCACTCAGCGCGGCGCTCACAACATCGCCATCAAAGGGGTCCGCGAAAACGACGAAAGCACCGAACATCAGGACGAACACATCCTGATCCCGGTGTCGAACGAAGAGAGCGTCAGGGAACTCGTAACTCTGGGCAACGTGCTCAAATCGAAGAAAAACCACAACGGATTCTACGCGCTGCACGCCATAGACAACAAGGTGGAAGACAGCGGGCTGGAAAAACGGGCCCGCAAAATTCTCGAAACGGCGGCGACGGCCGCTGCCGCATCGGACATCTACCTCCACGAGCTGCTGCGCTACGACGTCAATATCTCAAACGCAATCGCAAGCGTCGCCAAAGAACAGAGTATCACGGACATCGTAATGGGACTCCACCGGGACAAATCCCCCGCGATCTTCCTCGGCAAGATCACGGGCGACCTGCTGGGCGAAAGCAACGTCACGACCTACATTTACAAACCGGTACAACCGCTGGCGACCATAAAGCGACATATCGTAATCATTCCCTCCCAAGCCGAAAAAGAGGCCGGATTTCTCATGTGGCTGCATAAAATCGGAAATCTGGCCCGCAATACCGGGACCAAAATCGTCGTCTATGCCCCGGAAACGACGCTCAAGTACATCGAACCGCTGCGGCGCAAGCAGACCGCAACCGTAGAAACGGTACTTTTCAAAGACTGGGAAAAGCTGCCGGCCCTGCTGCGCGAATTGCGCACGGACGACTGTCTGTGGCTGGCAATGAGCCGCCGCGAACGCATCTCCTACCAACCGGCGATGAACAAGATCCCGGCTTACCTGGATCAATACCTCGGGCGAAACAGTTTCGTGCTGATCTATCCCGTACAGGCCGGTGATCCGGAAAGCCGCTATTTATAACCCATAATACGTGCCGCATACCTCCTGTACGAACCGTCTCCCTTTTACCGCTGTAACGGAGACATCCGCCGGATGTCGGAACATGGCCTGTCCGCAGACGAAGAGACGCTGCACCCCCGTTGAAAAGGCATCGCGGCTGTTCGGAAAACCTTCGGAAGCCGCATCTCCCGATCGGAAAAGGATAAGATGTGCACATCCGGCCCCCACCCCTTATGCACCGACAATCGGGTAAAATAGACACCGGGTTTGGTTTTACCCGCAACTTGCACTATCTTTGACCTTGTTTTAGACCGGCCGCATCCATCGATGTCCGAATAAATTCGGTTTCGCGTTCGGCCCGCACCGCATAATTCGTTTCGCATAAACATAAACGTAAAATAACATTATGAGTCTTGTAGCGATCGTAGGACGCCCGAACGTGGGCAAAAGCACACTGTTCAACCGCCTGGTCGGACAGCGCAAAGCCATCGTCGATGCGACGGCAGGCACGACACGCGACCGCCATTACGGTAAAACCGACTGGAACGGACGTGAATTTTCGGTGATCGACACCGGCGGCTATTCGGTCAATTCGGACGACATTTTCGAAGACGACATCCGCCGTCAGGTGATGCTCGCCATCGAAGAGGCGGACGTCATCCTGTTCCTGGTCGAAGTCAATACGGGCATCACGGATCTCGATCAGATGATGGCCGACATCCTGAGGCGCACTTCGAAAAAAGTGCTGCTGGTCTGCAACAAGGTCGATAACTACGACCTGATCTACTCCTCGCACGAATTTTATTCGCTGGGACTGGGAGAACCCTACTGCATCAGCTCGATGAGCGGCAGCGGCACGGGCGACCTGATGGACGAAATCGTGCGCGACCTGCCCCCGGAAACCAAGAACGAGGAAGAAGAGCTGCCCCGCATCACCATCGTAGGCCGTCCGAACGTGGGCAAGTCGTCGCTCACCAACGCCCTGCTGGGCGAAGAACGCAACATCGTCACGCCGATCGCCGGCACCACGCGCGACGCCATTCACTCGCGCTACAACAAGTACGGACTCGATTTCTACCTGGTCGATACGGCCGGCATGCGCAAAAAAGGCAAGGTGACCGAAGACCTCGAATTCTACTCCGTGATGCGCTCGATCCGCGCCATCGAGGAGTCCGACGTCTGTATTCTGATGCTCGATGCGCAGCAAGGCCTCGAATCCCAGGACCTGAACATCCATAACCTGATCGTCCGCAACCGCAAAGGGTGCGTGATCGTAGTCAATAAATGGGATCTGGTGGAAAAAGGCAACAACACGATGAAGGAGTGGAAAGAGGCCCTGGCAAAAAAACTGGCGCCCTTCAACGACATTCCGATCATCTTCACCTCGGTACTCAACAAACAGCGCATCCTCGAAGTGCTCCAGACCGCCATCCGGGTTTACGAAAACCGCAAGCGGCGCGTGGCCACCTCGGCGCTGAACGACTACCTGCTGCCGATCATCGAGAACTATCCGCCTCCTGCTTGGAAAGGAAAATATATCAAGATCAAATATATTACGCAGCTTCCTGCCGGCCAGGTTCCTTCGTTTGTATTCTTCTGTAACTTGCCGCAATGGATCAAAGAGCCTTACAAACGCTTCCTGGAAAACAAGATCCGGGAAAACTGGAACTTTACGGGAACGCCGATTAATGTATTTATTCGGGAAAAGTAAAATGAAAAGAAAAGCGCCGGTTGGCGCTTTATGACGGAGTGTGAACCGTGCCGGATTCGAACCGGCGACCTGCTCATTACGAGTGAGCTGCTCTGCCAGCTGAGCCACACAAGCATCAACGCAGATGGTAGTATAGCATACTTCGCCGGCGCCGTCAACCGCTTTTCCGGCGAAGAGAGCCTTTTTTCTGCTCCGCCTACTTCCGAAGTGGGTATGTACCGGGAACGACAATACATAATGTAATCGATTGCTGACAACGGCCGCAGATCTTCCGGAAAAGTAAGGAAAACGCCGCCGGCGGTGCGCTGCGCGGCGGCGGGCACTTACGGGAAATCCCCTGCATATTTTCCCGTTCCGGTATACTTTTCACACAAAACAGCGCGCCGGCAGCAACCCGGAGGCCTTTACGTTAATTTGACATAATTCTACATGACATAATTTTTACAATGAGTTATCCACAGTTTCCACCACTTTTTCCACACTGCGAAAATCCTTTTAAATACGCTGAATTTTCTTGTTATGGAAGAAAATGTAAGTACCGAAAAACACCTCTTTCACCCGCGAAACACACGCCGTTAGCTTAACATAATGTCATATCATGGAGAAGAACGAAGGATATAGACGTGATGATTTCCATAACACCGCCGCCGGCGGTTGGTTGACAAAAAGCACCCCCGAAAACGGGGGTGCTTGGTCACAGTAGGGGTGCGCCCAGGTCCATGGTGGCGTAGGCGTTTAGATCCAGCGCGGCCATATGGCCTGCCAGATACTCGTAGTAGCCTTGGGCACCGATCATGGCGCCGTTGTCGCCGCACCACTTCAGCGGGGGGAGAAACAGCCTGACGCCCGCCTTGCCGCAGGCGGCATGCAGGTCGGCGCGGATAACGGAGTTGGCGGCCACGCCGCCGGCGGCCACCAGGGTCCTGCGGCCGGTAAGCTCCAGGGCGCGCATGGCGCGGGGCACCAGTTCCCCGGACACGGCGCGGGCAAAGTCCCGGGCAAGTGCCGGGGCGTCCAGCGGATCGCCCTTCTGCTGGGCGTTGTGCGCCAGATTCACCACAGCGGTCTTCAGGCCGGAAAAACTCATGTCCAACTCTGCCCCGGCCACATGGGCGCTGGGCAGGTCGTACACGCCGCCTGCGGACTGCTGCGCCAGCTGGTCTATAGGCCTGCCACCGGGGTAGGGGAGCCCCAGCACCCGCGCCGCCTTGTCGAAGCACTCACCGGCGGCGTCGTCGCGGGTGGCCCCCAGCACGGTCATATCGGTGTAGTCCGCCACATCCACGATCAGCGTATTGCCGCCGGAGATAGCCAGCGCCACGAAGGGCGGCTCCAGCTCCGGAAAGGCCAGATAGTTGGCGGCGATGTGCCCCCGCACATGGTGCACCGGGATCAGGGGCACACCCAGCGCGTAGGCAGCGGATTTGGCAAAGCTGACGCCCACCAGCACCGCACCGATGAGTCCCGGCGCATAGGTGACGGCCACGGCATCGATATCCTTTTTGGTCAGTCCGGCGTCGGCCAACGCCTTGTCCGTCAGGGCAGCGATGGCCTGCACGTGCTTGCGGGAGGCGATCTCCGGCACCACGCCGCCGTAGAGGGCGTGCATATCCGCTTGGGACAATATGGCGTCGGACAGCAGCGTCCGCCCGTCCCGGACCACAGCCACCGCTGTCTCGTCGCAGGAGGACTCGAAAGCTAATATGTTCATTGCGCCGCCTCCTCCGTGTAGTATTTCGTCAGGATCAGGGCATCCTCCTTGGGTAGGTCATAATAGTTGCGGCGGCGGCCCACCTCGCGGAAGCCGAAGCCCTGATACAGCGCGATAGCCGCGGTGTTGGAGGGCCGCACCTCCAGCGTCAGGAACGCCAACTGATTGCCGCGGGCAAAGTTGTCGAATACCTGCAAGAGCTGGGCCGCCACACCCTGCCGGCGGCGGGAGGGGTCCACCGCTACATTGGTGATATAGCCCTCGTCGGCGGCTACCAGCAATCCTGCGTAGCCGATAACTTTCTCCGTCTCCGGCTCCAACGCCACCAAAAAGGCTGCGCACTGGTTGTCCAGCTCCTCGGCCAACATCTGCCGGGACCAGGGGCGGGAGAAGCAGGCCAGCTCCAGCGCCGCCACGTCGTTCAAATGCTCCGCCGCCATGGGTACGATCTTGATGTGCTTCATAGCTTTATCCCTTCGCCTCCAGCCAGTTTTTTCCGCAGTGGGCGTCCACCGTCAGGGGAACGGACAGCACGGCGGCGTGTTCCATCTCCTCCGTGAGGATGCGCTTCACCTGCGCCTGCTCCTCCGCCG